>ENA-UOTX01000253-UOTX01000253.1-compost-metagenome-genome-assembly--contig:-NODE-253-length-60099-cov-13.745660_pt1 | contig 60099 bp, 45 predicted proteins | sample MGYA00238143_ERZ746982 | MGnify/ENA primary metagenome ERZ746982 (study PRJEB28758, sample SAMN06268862) | compost metagenome | isolation source: single cell | place: USA: California, Emeryville, Joint... | reverse complement strand
GCATATTGTCATAGCTTCCAACTACCCATTTAAAAGTCAATCATTTTTAACCCATTAATGCAAAAAGATTCATTTCTTCCCTGCACACGATACTCACAAGTTCAATTGCTTAATCAATTTGAAAATCTTTATAAGAAATAAATTAATTAATCTCAAACAACAATAATCACCAAATTAGCTGATTGTTTTATTTTGCTAAACAAATCAGATGCAGAAGAAACAATCGAAAAAGCCATTTGAGAAGCATTGAGTAGTTCCGAGATTGTCAAAAAGAATTCGATGCTCATCAGAACGCGTTGTTTTAAACCACTTGAAATCAACCAGCAAGAATAAAATTGGCGAGGAAGGCGAGGCAGGGTTAGGAAAGAATACGACATGGAAAAGCCTCCAGAAATTAATTATAAACGAAACCAAACCAAACTGGGAGATAAAGGCGCTCGACATGATAGCATCAAATGCGGTTTGGATGAATCTGAAACATTTAGATTTGTCTAATAACAAAATGGTGATGAGGGCGGAACGGCTATTGGAGTACTATTGGAAAAAGTTGGAGAAAATAATTTTGTAGAGATTTTTTGTTGATCATCCGAGACTGGGTGCAAGAAATTTAAGAAATATACTTACTGGTTACAAATTACTATGCTATCAAAGTAACAGTCTAGAAAAATCGAGTATGAGAAAATCATATATGTAGTTGCCAGAGGCTGATGGTAAACCAATCTCAAAAGATTTCTATTATAAAGTTAACGGAAAAATGAATCTCCTTAATTATTTAGGCAAACTATTTTTCTATTTAAGTTTTATTTTTTCAAAATTTCAGTTATACAGCTTTAGAGACCAACAGGCTCAAGCGTCGAAAGAGGAGGAGATTAAGTCTCAACATATGAGTTGCTAGGATACTTGAATCTCTTCACTTTCGTCAGAAATTCATAATTTATCTCTTCATGAAGAGAGAGAATCAACTAGAAAATTATGTGAAAGAGAATTGCTACTGAGTCATCTGCAATTATGAAAAACACTAAAATTTTTAAAATTGCTAAAATCTCATTATCAAAAAAAACTCACTGAAATATAAAAAAACGACGATTTATGAAAAAACCACAAAATCTATGAAAAACACTAAAAGATTTATGCAAAAAATGATTCACCGAACCTTCTGCCCTTGAGCGATGAAAATATATGGCTTGTAATCTTTCGTGAAAGATCTTGCAACACACAGTGGAGAGAGTAAGATAAATTGTTCAAAATAATTCAAATGAACCATTTTCATTGAGTCCTAAATCGTCTTACCTTTGTTTTCATTTGCGAAAGCTGAGAAAAGAGTAAAAATTGATTTTCTTACCCTTCAAGTCGTGGTACTTCTCTGTTACATTCTCTGTTGGAGTTCCGAAGATGTGATCGTTTTGAATGCTCAGCCAAAATATTTAAACCAAACTGTGGCAATTTTTTTCTCTACTTCGAGAAGGTTTTCGTTGAATGTTGATCTCAGTTTCATTAATTTTAGAAGAAATCTGAACTACAATTCAGATTGCTTACTTAGTTCAAGGTTAAAAACGTATATAAAGATGATTTGGATAGATTCTACTAATCGGTACTTATGAAAATGAAAACTGAATCTACCACATCATCACTTATGTTGAAAGGCTGAGGAATGTTAATCGACAATATTTTCCTTGAAGGTATTAATGCTTCATTGTTCAATCTGTCGGTCTTAAACTTCTTATCCTGTGAGTCTAAAGTAAAGCAGTAGGAGCTTGAGGGTCTTGTTTTTTTATATCATGTTTCCTAATGGCGATTAGTTGATGAGGTGATGCTGCTGTTTTTCAAATTATAAATGAAGATAAAATATCGTAGATAAACTTCAATGTTTGATTGATTAAAATGAACTTAAAGTTTTAAAAAAGCTGGAAGTTGAAGTTTTGGAATGGATGCTGTCTAAATTAAAACCTTCAACAGAATGGAATATGGACATTCAAGAAGAGAGCCTTTTATTATGAGGTGGAAAAGTGATGGACTTCCGGAATATATATGCCTCTGAATGATATAAGAGTAGATCGAAACAAGTACAAAAACTAAATGAATTTAGACAAAAATTCCTCAGAAAATCCCTCTCCTGTAGTTAAAAAATATTATTCTACAAAAAAAGCGAAAAAAGCTTCTTTTTCAAGCTCTGTAGAAATATGTAGTTTGCTTTTGAATCCGTAAAGAATACGCATTTCATTTTAATTACTCAATTCAAATTCTCGATAGATGTAGAACCAGCAAGGACAATACAGATTATGCACCCACACACAAGAGAAATATGAAGTATGTTACGAATTAAGTCATCGACATTGATTTTGATATTGATAGAAATGAATTTCATGAGATATGACATTATACAAAAAAATATATATGCACTTATGTGGTTTCCATAATCGTGCTGTTTGAGATTTTTGTCTTCTTACTTGAAATTGACCTAAAAAAACACCATTAATCAATGAACATATCAGGATTTTTTTTTTTACTGCAAAGAGAACCAGAAAGATAAAACTTAGTGCAATTAAAGTTACGACAGCTCCAGTCAGTGCCAACGGAAAAATTGCTGCTGCCCAAATTAGCTTCATTGTATTGTCAATGCAATCGTCCCTGAAACCAACCGCAACCCAAGAATAGATCCACATTGCGAACCAGCATGAATAGATAGCCGCGAAGAAAACCACAAGAGTGCATTTAAGAAGTTTCTTCTTTCGAGTTCCGACTTCTGAGTCTTCCTTATAATTACATTGGACAGGTATCATCAAAATGCTCAATCCTGTTGTGACAGTAAATACGATTTTTGCAACATTCACAAACGATAGTGGAATTCCCGAACATTGATCCTCATCCACTTTAGTGCTCATGACCCAGAAGGCGATTGCCCATGGAAACCCGGTAATGAAGTGATGAAACGAATTATATATCTTCTTTCTCAACGAAGAGTTGCACATTTCCGATTAACTGATCAAATTATTAATTTCTTAGTGTTAAATAGGCAAACAGTAAGAAATAAAACTTAACTCAACAGAAAACGTGCTTTTTTAATTCTGATACTTCCTTATATTTAAATCTAATCAGATTCCTTCGTGATCCTGAAATTTCCTTCTGAGGTATGAGTCAGCCCACTTTAGAAAAATAGAGTCGTTGCATCAACAAAATCGAAGAATTCTTAGAATTCTGGGAAGCTAAAATATAAAGTGCGACTATTAATTGGTTTATTTTGCTTGAAATCAAGAAGCTCTTTCCTCTCTGAAAGGTGCCAAAGACTTACCTACTTAACAATGAAAATGATGGAATGAACAACAAGATGATAACGAGAGGCAGAAGTTAAAAATTGGTCTGAAAATATCAAAATGATATATTAGTAAATAATTTATTCTGGCTGAAATGAAAAATCTGTTTTCTCCTTCATAGGATCCTTGATCTTGGCAATTACAAAAAAACTAAATGAAAAAGAAAATACATTAGGCTTGAAATTATTTTCTTCTAGCTTCAGTCCTCTGATGATAAAAACACAAGTTTTGGTGACTGAGACAATTTGTTGTGAAATTTCAAAGCAGTGACCTCCTCGCAGTGATTAATTTTTTTGTATAATCAACTTTGTCGATTGAAATAAAATTTAGTGCACATGATGACTTGCAGATATTTCAATGAATCCTACTCCTCTCGCTAAATGACCCTTTCTACGGAAATAAGGTGTTTCAATGTCGATGCCTTAATTCGTAAAAAAAAAAATTATCTCACTTGTGTGTGGATGCATAATCTATATTGTCATCGTCTTATTCTGTTTCTATAGAGAATTTAGTCTCAGGTTTTGTGTTAAAAAAATACTTATTTCTTGAAGGAATAGAGAAATTTTGATATTCTTATGGATTAATTTCATGAGATATGTTTTTATGATAATCTTACTCTCTGTAAGACAAAATTTTCCATCTTTGTTCAAAAAGAATCCAAATCCGAGGATAATAAATGGGATGTACAATAATGGTGATTGGCGCTTTGGTTTTCAGAATAATAATAGAAGCATGTATCATATGATTTGTCATGATCGAATATGTGTGCACTTTGTTTGATCTATAAATAATTGATATATCTAAAACAGCTTCTTGCTTCTTCGATTAATGCCCACCAGCACCAAGCTAAATAACAGTGCAGTTAGGAAAATATATCAGATATGAATTTACTGCAGCAATAATCACAGCCACGATGCCTATACACCCCAAGCAAAGGCCTATCCCAATCAGCGTCAACGGAAAAATTGCGGCTCCCCAAATAAGCTTCATCGTATTATCAACGCAATCGTCTCGAAAGGCAACCGCCACCCAAGAAAAGACCCACATTGCAAACCAACAGACAAAAATGGCTGTAAATAAGAAAAAGAGTGTAGGCTGGTAGCATTTCTTTTTATGGCTCTTCAAAGACTTATTCTCAATGCGATATTGGACATGTATCGCCACAATGCTCAATGCTGTCGTGACAGTAAACACTATTTTTGCAACTGTCACAAATAACAGTGGAATTCCAGAGCATTGATCAGCATCTACTTTACTACTCATGGTCCAGAAGGCAATCGCCCAAGGAAATCCGGCCATTATCTGATAGATCGTTGTATAAAACCAAGTTTTACATGCAGCTTCATTGCAGCACATTTCTGATCAAAATTATTTTAATAATGTGAATGAATCTTGTCTCACGAAATAAAATTAAATTATGAACAAACGTGTTATTTGTTCTGATACTTTCTGTTTAGGAAAATGCAATGACAATAACTTTAGGCTTTTCGAATCGGATTTGGGGTGTAGATATAGCTATGCATTTATTTATGAAAGCATACTCTATCTTGGTTTTTTAAACTCGAATGAACCATTCAACTTCTTTTGATGTAATATTCTCGGCATCACTAGGGTGCATTGATTGCTGTCCAGTATTCATTGTCATGAAAGAAACTCTCTATATAGTAACATTAATAATGCCATCTGCTTGAAAATGCTACAAGAAACTAGTTGGAAATTTATAGATGAAAATAGATGCACTTCATTTAATGTGAATGACTAGTTCTTGTTGGATCTCTACTTCTCAGCAGCAGCCTTAAAACCACTTAAATCTAAATTAACGTAGGGTAGTACATTTACAGAAATATAAAGCAATCTCAATAAGTAGGTTTACTGATCTCACCTAGATATGTTAGCCATGTAGATTCTCTCCAGATTCACTTAGGTACTATGCAACATTTATTGAATAAAAGATAATTTTTGATACAGAGAAAACTCCTAAATTTACTCAAATTTTTCTGCTCGCTTGAGTCTGGTACAATTTTCCTTTACTTCAACTCTCTAATAATGAGGACTTCCACGAATTTCTAGATGTTGAGCATTAAATGTTGTCCAACAAAGGGCTCGTCGAAGCAATTGTGACTGGTTCCGAGTTCTTTAGTTCCTCTTCATATATAGGCCAATTCAATTATCCGAAAGAATTCAGAAATAAGCCATTTTTCAAATGATTTTCCTCGACATAAACCTTTAAATACCCATCTTTTGAAAGACTTCTGGGCTTAAATTTTTTCAGTGTACTTTTCAAAATCAACGACGCCAACTTATTAAAAGTAAATATAAATCCGGAGAAAACGGAATGAGTTCGAATATTAGAAAAGAAGTTAAGGCAGTCCTAGCTCATCTTCGTATCCTCATCAATCACTTGCCTAAACCGAAGCAGCAAGTCGCTTTTCAAGATATTGACAAAATTTACAAATCAATTGACCCTGAGAAAGAAGAAGGGCTCCAAGCTCTCAAGAAAAATCTCAAATACCGATTTGATTTTCTCAGACTTACAAACCCAAAAATTTCAATCGATGTAAACAGCTTGCCTAAACCAGAAGATATCAAAGACGATGAATCTGTGGCGAAAGTCGTTGAAGATTTTATGAAATCAATTGGAACATATAATCCGAAAACAGTGAATATTGACCTTGAGAATACAGCGGAACAGGTTTCTCAGCCTAAAGAAGAAATCGCTGAGGAGGAACAGAAGAAAAAGGAGGCAGAAGCATCAGGAAAGAGTGAAGAAGGCAGCAATGGAACTGGTAAGTATTGCAAATAGAGACTCGATCTAATAACTGCGAAGGAACATATGTCATGAAAGATGGTAAATTAGTGAAAGGGGAGGCTGCTCGTAGAAAGGCAGTTGATTGGTCGAATTGGTACGCTGCAAATGTTGATCCTGAGGATTTGAAAAGGTATTTTAATCAATCTTTAAGAGATTCGGCTGAATATTTTGTTTTTAGACATAGAGAACTTCTAGACAGGCAACACTTTGGCGGACCTGTTTGGGAAGGCATAGGAAGACCGAAGAGTATTATGGAAGAGGAGAATCCAATTTTTGATTTGGAAGGAGAACCTGAGGAGAATCCGAACCTCACTCAAGAAAAGAAGGTTGTATGGGAAACAGTTAAGCGATAAGAGGAATTTCTTTTGTGTGATCTCGATTTGGGATGGTGGTTTTCAGCTTAGGTTGTATGTAAGATTGTATTTGAGCAACTACTCTATCCACAGACTGGCTTTGTGATTTTAATTGGACTCTGTGTTGGAAAAGGTGGCTGAATCTTAATTATTCTTCTCGAAACAACCAATATTTTTGCAGAATTGGATTAGAATATCCAGCTTCGGCTTTGGAAATAGAGTTTGACATGTTACTTGAATCTCAAAATCATTCTTCACTATCTGAAAAAACGTGTTGTTGTTGAATCTGATGAGTCAGAAATTGGAGGCTGTTAGAAAGTGTGAAAAATAAAGAAATTGTCTTACCCATAAAACAAGGCTTATAAATACAGCAAATCAAAGCTCAGTGATCTTGTAACAACTACTTTTTCAAAGAGTGTCAAGAGAATTATAACAAAATGCGTTTTTTCTCCCTTGATAAATAAAAAACCGTGATTTTTCATAAGCATTTCTAGTTACATTTCTTTTACAATTATTCAATTAGTATTAACAGACAACTAAGTTAGCTCCCACAATACATCCTATAGATCAATTCACCCCTTAATCGGATCAGGTGTCATCTTCATCATCGATTACAATGAACTCTTTATCATCTTCAAGGAGTTTTTCAAGGCCTTTATCTTCTTTTTCCGTCACCTCTTCTTCAATTTCATCTGTTTCCAAATGGCAGTAAAAATGATCTGCTTTCTTGGAGATTGTTGTCCCTGAGATTACTGATGGGTCCGATGGCGTCGAGAACTGCCCTGACACCGTATCTGAAATATTAGTTTGAACATTTTTCTTATTCTTCTTCCTTTCAAGGGCCAACTTTGAATATTCATCAACCCAGGCCAGCTTATACTTCTTTCCATAATTAAACAATATCTCCTCTCCTTTCTGAATTCTTCTCTCAGCCACAAGTATAATATGAATGCTGCCCCTCGCAAACACTTTCTGAACGATCGCATTTTGCTCTCCGTGAGCTCCGTGGTTCACAAACCGCAAAATATTTCCGTAGAAATATCCATCTATTGTCTATTAATAGCATTGAAAAAAATACATTATAGCGCATCTAACAACAGCTTAATTACCCTATCGGAGTTAAATTCGAACAAATAACTCATGGATATCGTGTCATAAACGATCTCTCTCACATCTGCTTCGGTTACTGGCAACAACTCTCCAACATAAGGACCAATATAGGCGTTTTTTTCGAGAGTTTCTCCAGCGAACACCCCTAAACCAGAGCAAACTTTCGATTTTCCTAGGATAATTCTCGGCTTTAAACCATACGTAATTGGTGTGTTAGTGCAGTGCTTCACGGTCAGTTTTTCTTGATGAACAATCCTCAGGTTGACATTACAAGCGCACTTACAGAGCTCTGGATCACATTCTCTTGACTTGCCGCGGCAGTAACAGTTTATCTTCGATTTGCAGCCGTCTCTACACTCGCAGCCTGAAAATCTCAGCTGACAATCGCCGGAGCAAAGACAGTATTTCTCGCATATTGCATGCTTTTTAAAGCAGTCGCAATCCTCCCCAAGAAAATGATGGCAGGGCTTGTGATCAGCTTTAAAATCTTTCTTTGTTGTGTGTTGTTGGCCAGGTTTTGAAATCACTCTTTTCGATCTTCTCGTATTTTCAGTGTCTCTGCGAAGTAAATCTCTTTCTCTGCCTGTCACCTGATATGGATCAAGATTATGCTTTAGTTGCAAATAGCGCCCGATAGCTGCACATGTCCTCTGAACTCCGAAAACCTCTCCATTACCTAAAAATACTCGGTAAAGCAAAAAGATCGAGCAAGGGTTCGTGTTTCCGAACAGCACGCAGTAGTTGTCGATGAAACTTCTCTCGATTTTAGATTTGAACTCATCGTCAATATTCTGAATAGGTTCAATTATCTGTTGAGCATTGAAGAAGCAAGTTGATGTCTGAGCCTTGGGACATGTGAAATCAAGGTATATTTTAAACTCTCTTGGGTCTTTGGGCTCTCGTAAGCTTTTGAACTCTCTCTGTTCTTTGCCATCTTTAGCGTCGTTTTCCAGCGCACGAAACGGATGGAAATATAGTTCCAGAGTTGAATAGTGACAGTCTAAAGGATTGTAGAAGCTATAAGGTGGTAGATCGGGGTCTAGCTTGCTCTCTGTTTCGAAATGGAGCGTGCAAAGGAATCTATTGCATACATTGCAGAAGTGTCTTGTCAGCTCAAAAGGCTTGAATATTCTGCGATTTTCAACTTCGATTGTTTGTTTTTTTGTCGGGATCAACAAACTGTAAGCGAGACCTGTCAGCGCATGGATCGATTTGCCAAAAGCGTCGCTTAAGAAGTTTAACAGAAGCGGGTTTGGACCGAACTTGTCTATGAATATTTTAAGAATGCATTTGACTTTATGGGTTTCAAGAGCATGAACGAAATGCCGGTTTTTTGGAATTCCTTTGCTGACGATATTAAGATTCTCTTTAGTCATCGTTATTCCTGGTTTTAGCAATGAGAGATGCAATATGCGATTCGCTTCGGAGTTCTCTAGCACTGTGTTTTTTTCGACAGGATAAAAATAACGAGAACCAATCTGCGGGAGATCTTGCAACACGAGGGTTTTGTATTCGCATCCTTTGGAACGGAGCTTTTGTGCTCGGATTTTTTGAAGAAATGAAGATTTAGGTTGGCTTTCAAGCTCCATGGCGTCGGACTTAGTCCCTTCCTTTCTCGATTTTAAGCGTTTGATGTTTTCTTGAAGCAATGTTTGACTTTGTGGGCCATTTTGTGCGTGGGACAATCGAAATCCATATTTTTTGAAGTAATCACTAATGAGTTTCTCAAATAGTTTATTAATGGCCTGTTCATACACTCTGAGCATGATCTTGAGCTGAGATTCCAAGAATTCGACAATGATAGGAGCTTTCGTGTCAAGAGATTTGCGGAGGACTGCTCCATTTTGCTTGAGATACTCAGTTTCCATGGACAAAGTTTTTGTTTATTTAAATTAATCAGGCGCGAAAGTGAATTTATTTATCGAAAAATATGTTTCTATCAATTGGCAAGCGGAAAAATACTATAAAAATCCCTCTTAGTCTTTTTTCTGAAAACACTAGCTCCATACTTTCCTTCTTATCAAAATGTTCTGTTAGAAAGTGCTGTCGAGCGATCTGCTATGGCTACCAACATTCCCTCCGAAACTGTAGATATGTTTTTATGGATATCGTTTTGAGTTTAACAGTTGATAGAATAAGATAAAAAGAGCTAACTTACATCTTCCAATACGAGAGTTCGAATTTAAATGCGAAAGTTTCACACCTCGGAGTTGATGGTCAAAGCTGTGCTTAGTTTAGATTTTTGTGAAAAATTTTAAACAAACTGAAATCGAGCTGTTGTGATTCCGTTTTAAGGACTACCAAATAATTTTAGGAACTGGAAATGATTGGTTGAAAAATTTAATGAAGAAAATCTAACCAAAAAAATGGGTGAGGACTCAAACAACCAAAGAAGAACTTGGGCAACGTTCCAGCTTCTATGGTTTCTCATATGAGCTTATGATATTGAATCACCTAGCAATAATTACTAAAGAAAAGTATCCTTTGATTATATATGTGTGATCACCAAGTTGCGAAAAAGAGCAAATTGTGAGATTTCGCTACTGGAGATGAGTCGCTGAGTCGAGTATGAACAAACTCTTGAGTCACACAATTTTCAAAGCCCTTTTTCAGGAGTTCTAACAATCAAATTTAAATGTTCAGCACAACCTTTTTGGTTTTAAAATATTAAATGATAGGCGTCACACTGAGTTCATTATTCCAACAAAAAAGTCCTCTTGCTTCTCACAGATAAATGGTCAGTTCCTTGCTGTTTCTCATAGAACCTCTTAAGGTTTCATTCTGTGCTTTGCTAATAGAAGCATTTCTAATGAAGATGATTGATTAAGAACTTTTTACTCAATAATTTTAAATAACTAAATAACCGACCAAAACTCAAAAGTCTGATTCAAAAACGCTAAATGCTGCTCGGACGTGCCCTAGACTTTGTGGACATTTTTCCCAGGAAGCCCCTGCTCAATGTCAAGACTTCCGAAAAGTTTCCCACACGAACTGGTGGCGTTTTAACGCTACTTGTTTTCGGAATCACGTTCGCTCAATCAATCATGACTCTAATCACAATTTTCCAGTACTCGAGTCCTCAAATCACGACTGCCAAATCATATCAAAAATACCCTACAACATTAAACTTAACTGACCAAGGTTTTGTTTTTGGAGTGAAGCTCCTCAATGAAGATTATGATCTTGTTTCTTCGTATATCAGCTTTTATCTCACAGCTGTTAGCATTAAACATCACAGTGATGGCACAGTAACAGGATCTTATGAAAATATCCCTCTGAGAAAATGTACTCTCGATTATCTATCTGAGTTTGAATTAGAGTATATTAGCGCTGGACTGAATACTGCGTTATGTCCGGTAGGTGCGGACCTTAAAGTTGGAGGGACTTATTTGAATGAAAATTTCGATGTTTTGGTGATATACTCAACACCTTGTAAAAACGACACGAATCAGCCTGACATAATTTGCAAACCTATAGAAGAAATTCGAACTATTTTAGAACGAAAGTCGCTGGAAGTGCAACTGCTCTACTCCAATACGATAATTGATCCTTCGAATCACACCGCTCCTATCAAGCGTGTCCTTGCAGAGACTTTTTGGACCGCAATGCCCAATTTCACCACGACCTCCGTGGACCTTTTAATCAACGAACAGTCGGTCGTCACTGACGACAATATTTGGTTTGCTGGATGGAACACTAACACCACCAACACTTACCAAATCGACCTGGCAGAATCACGAACTCAGCAAGCCGCCTTAGATAGGGATGATGATGACACTTTTCGAATATTAAATATTACTATGAGACGAAGCAACAATTTGTACACAACAACACGAGTTTTTTCCAAAATAACAACGGGTTTGTCAACTATCGGAGGTATTTACAGTCTTATGGTTAGTGTTTTCGGAGCATTCGCTGCTCTGTTCACAAGGCGATTATTTTTGATCAATCTCGCTAATGAGATGTACGAATTTGACTTGACAGGAATTGAAGAAGACTCTCGCTCGTGCTGTCGTCGTCGCAAAAGAACAGGAAAATACGCTTATCGGAGAACGGAGTCAAAACATGGTGAATCTGGGTCGGTAATAAATAGATTTTCAGCAAACTTCAGCATTTGGGCCCAGAAATTCTCTAAATATTTGACAGGCAATAAAAACAAGCTCAATTATAATTTTTGGGATTTCGTAATCGGCGCTTGTTGTTGCATGAGAAGGAAGAAAGATAAACTTATCAAGAAGGCGATCCATATTGTAGATCGTGATATAGACATCTTACAATTGTTAAAGAAGATACAAGATTCCGAGAGGTTGAAAAGAGCACTTTTGTCGGAAGATCAGCAAAATCTGTTTTCATATTCTCGTCCACCACTTATTGCACTTGACACTGAAGAAGAAGCACAGACTGTTGCGAAGAAAAAGAAGCAAAAGCATGTTCACGAAGCTTCCAACTCTCCAAAAAAACAAAATGGCGGCGACTCCAGCTTTAAAAGAAGGCGCTCCAATCGGGCTGACACTATTCGATCGTCCAGGCGAACACAATTATTCGAGAAATACGATTACAAATTTGATAATGTTGACAAATTTATGACACTTTGCAGGAGCTATGAAAGACTCTTTAGAAATCACCACAAATCACTTAATTTCAAGCTAATGCAATCCTTGGATTGGGAAATGCATGAGACTCTCTTCGATGTTGTAAGAGAACTTCGACAAAATCCGGTTGTCGCAGGACAGTACTACAAAGTAATAGCTCAAAGGATTTTTGGGGATCTCTACAGAGAACGGCATTCCCCGAAAGTATTATCTAAATTGGAAGCAGGTGTTATTATCTCGAAGAGGCTCCGAATTTTGCAAAAAAGCAGAATGAGAAAGAAAAAGGAAAAGAGAATGAGTTCCGGGGAATCTGCTGATGAGACAAGTAAGCAGTGGGAAGGGGATTCGCCTGGTGAGATAAGAATCACATTGGGAGTTCAAGCCACTAATAATCCACTCATCACAGAGGAAGATGGTTTAGAAGAGCACCTCATTCTCGATACCAATATGGGTTCGGACCAAGGACCGAGAGAAGACACCTTAACCCGAGAAAAAATACCGGTAATTAAAGAGCCAGACTCCGCAAGTCTGTTAGTCTCAGGAGAAGCTCATTTTGAACCTTATGATGCAAGGAACATGACTACTGATCCAGACAAAAAAAGAAAAGAGAAGCTTTATTTATGAAGTGGCTAGTTGAGATCTCAGGATATTTTTTCGTGTAGATATAATTATACCCGAAAACTTCCGATTTTGATTTCCACTCGGTTATTAACGTTTATGAAACTAATGGTTTACAGTAGAATTTCCAAGATGGAATGTTTTGTGTACATTTGTAGCTTCTGTAAACCCAAGCAACAGCACATCTGTGTTTCTCTGATAGCAATAATGTACTCTCACATTGAAGTTTGAATAATATTTTCATAAGTAAATCTACTGATGAAAATTGTTTGAAAAACTAGTAAGTGCAGGAAAAATCCGTCTTATCTTTTCGCTGATTACCGGTAGAACGAGTTATTCATACTCTATCGTTACGTACTGCGATCTCTAGGTTGTAAACATTCCTCATGGAACAATCCAATTCAGTATTTTGAAAAAGATTTGTTTTTTGCGAAAATTAAAATCTACAGTCAGTGTTCATTTAGAACACATGCCTAGCCGTACATTTCCTCACATATACCTGTATATATCCGTACACTCTTTCTCCCCCACATGCATGAGTTGATAGGGTTATCTCATTTTTGTTCAGTCGAATTTATATACTGGCTCAAATAAGCTGTCAGCTTGTAAGATGATATTTCAACTCAAAAATTTCGATAGTGTCAAGAAGATACTCTACAGCTCCTGGAGAATTTTTATTGAAAAATGAATGATTAAAAGAGAGAGACCTTTAGATCTCAACGGCAAAATTTGTAAGGGGACAGGATGAATTTTGATGGAAAACCTAGAAGACCAACTCACCCCTTAAACACAAGACATGCAGGAATAGATTCTGGCCAAAATCGAAACACTTGGACCATTCAAGAAAAACAAGAGATTTCAAAATCGCAATTATCTACATTGGGTGTCTCACAAGCTTAGAGAAAAACTGAACTATCAAAGCAACTAGCTCAATATTCATAAGTGCTCGAGAAGAAAATATTTTCTAACAATAATTTGATGAATAGAAGATGGATTCACTACCTTTACAATTTATGTTAAGGAAGAAACACAAGAGAAAAAGACTTTTTCGAACATCCTTGATAATTTAGAAATAAATGGTGTAAATTATGTACTCCCTATCAACGCTGCGATAATATATATGAAGTCGAAAATATATATCTCATTGAAGAACTTCGATAAGGATAGAGATAAAAAGCCCAGTACCGATGCTTTTATGTTATTGAAAGAGAAAATAGCAATTATGATGTGATTTTTTAATTGGTCTGTGGTTTAATGTGATTTAATGTGATTTAAAAGGAGAAATGTGAGATATGTACGGGTATATATATATGGATATGAATGCGTACGCATCTGTACGAAAATGTGCGAGTGTGTGCGGCCGGAGGGAATCCAACAGTGCTCTCGCTCTTTTTTCTGAAAGCAATAGCTCCATATTTTCTTTCTAATCAAAATGTTTTTTGTAAAACAGTAAAGATTGTGTGGTTTGCTAGAAGTTAAACTGCAACTAACTTTTTATAGATATATACATTTTGACAAGTTGACTATTATAAATACAGCAAGAAAATTGAGAAAATTATATTCGCACAACGAACACAGACACTTGATTGGCTCTAATTTCATGTAACTTGGCTTTAATTTCATGCTACTAGTCTCTAATGCTGCTCCGATATCTTCCTTTGGGATACTTAAGTTTTGAAAGTAAAGATTTCATAACTTAGAGTTGATGGTCAAATCCGCGCTCAGGTTGGTTTTGTGAAGGATAATACCGTATAGTCAATGGAGATTTCGTTCTGAGAATCAATTGTTTCTTACAAAAATAAAGTATCATATTTTTGCAATTTTTCAAACAATCTGAAATCGAGCTGTTATGTTTCCCGTTTCCGGACTACCAAATAATTTTAGAAACTGGAATTGATTGCTTGAAAAATTTTAATGAAAAATAAATAAAATATATTGGATAAAGTCACAAACTTGAAGATAAGGTTCGGGAAAAACAAAGCAGATTTGGTCGGAAAATTAACTCAAAGAGCAGAAGAAGTTGTAGGATTATAACAACTGTTGTCGCCCAACGTTATCAACTTCCATAGTCGCCACATGGGTTAATGTTATTGAATCGCATAACAAAAATTAGAGAGGAGAAGCACCCTTCTATCTAATCATTGATCACCAAAATGCGAAAAGAGCTAATTATTTAGCTGTCATTATGAGGCATACGTTGCCCAGTCATGCTTGAGTCGAAAATGAGTTAATTCTTTTAAAATGCATTTTTCAAAAACCTTTTTCAGAATTCTAATTATCAAAATAAAATTTTTATTGCAGTGATTCCGAATTTAAAATATAAAAAAGTATAGTTGCCACATTGAGTTCTTTATTACACAAAAATGTGAAAATCGTCCTCTAACTTCTTACAACGTGGCGTCAGTTTCTTACAAGTTTCTCATTGAACCTCTTAAAATTTCATTTGGCCTTTGCTCATAGAAGCGTTTTTAACGAGCATTAATTTATTAAGAACCTACCAGTCACCGATTTTAAAATAACTAAATAACTAGCTGAAACTCAAAAAAAATATTCATTAAGCAAAATGCTGTTCGGACGTGCCCTAGACTTCGTGGACATTTTTCCCAGGAAGCCCATGCTCAATGTCAAGACTTCCGAAAAGTTTCCCACACGAACTGGTGGGGTTTTAACGCTACTTGTTTTCGGAATCACGTTCGCTCAATCAATCATGACTCTAATCACAATTTTCCAGTACTCGAGTCCTCAAATCACGACTGCCAAATCATATCAAAAATACCCTACGACATTAAACTTGGACGACGAAGGTTTTGTGTTCGGCGTGAAGCTCCTCAATGAAGATTATGACCTTGCTTCTTCATATATCACCTTTCATCTCACAGCTGTCAATATTAAGCATCGCAGGGATGGCACAGTAGCAACCTCTTATGAAAATATCCCTCTGAGGAAATGTACACTCGATTATCTCTCTGAGTTTGAATTAGAGTTTATCAGTGCTGGACTGAATACTGCGTTATGCCCGGCAGGTGCGGACCTTAAAATTGGAGGGACTTATTTGAATGATAATTACGACTTTCTGGTGATATATGCTTCTCCCTGTAAAAACGACACGAATCAGCCCGACATAATCTGCAAACCTATAGAAGAAATTCGAACTATTTTAGAACGAAAGTCCCTTGAAGTACAACTGCTCTACTCCAATACGATGATTGATCCTTCAAACCACACTGCCCCTGTTAGACGGTTCCTCGCAGAAACTTATTGGACCGCGATGCCCAATTTCACCACGACCTCCGTTGATGTATTAATCAACGAGCAGTCGGTCGTCACTGACGACAATATTTGGTTCGCTGGATGGAACACTAACACCACCAACACTTACCAAATCGATATGGCAGAATCACGAACTCAACAAGCCGCCTTAGATAGGGATGATGATGACACCTTTCGAATATTAAATATTACTATGAAGCGAAGCAGCAATTTGTACACAACAACACGAGTTTTTTCCAAAATAACAACAGGTTTGTCAACCATCGGAGGTATTTACAGTCTTATGGTTAGTATTTTTGGAGCATTCGCTGCTCTGTTCACAAAACGGTTATTTATGATCAATCTCGCTAACGAGTTGTACGAATTTGACTTGACAGGAATTGAAGAAGACTCTCGCTCGTGCTGTCGTCGTCGCAAAAGAACGGGAAAATACGCTTATCGGAGAACGGAGTCAAAACATGGTGAATCTGGGTCGATAATAAATAGATCTTCAGCAAACTTCAGCATTTGGGCCCAGAAGTTTTCGAAATATTTGTCGGGCAACAGAAGGAAGCTTGATTATAGTTTTTGGGATTTCTTGATGGGCACGTGTTGTTGCTGTATGAAAAGGAAAAAAGATAAACTTATCGAGAAAGCAATTCAAATCGTGGATCATGATATAGACATCTTGCAACTGCTAAAGAAGACACAAGACGCCGAGCGGCTTCAAAGAGTGCTTTTATCTGAAGATCAGCAAAATATTTTTTCATATTCTCGTCCTCCTCTCATAACTCTCGACCCTGAGGAAGAAGCACCGACTCCTGCGAAGAGAAAAAACTCACATCATGTTCGTGAAGCTTCTAGCCCTTCAAGAAGGCGAAATGAAGGCGATACCGGCCGTAATAAAAGAAGAAGGCGTGCCAATCGGGCTGAAACTATTCGATCGTCCAGACGAGCGCAATTATTCGTGGAATACGATAAAAATTTTGATAACATTGACAAATTTATGACACTTTGCAGAAGCTATGAAAGACTCTTTAGAAATCACCACAAATCGCTTAATTTCAAGCTAATGCAATCCTTGGATTGGGAAATGCATGAGACTCTATTTGATGTTGTAAGAGAGGTGCGACAAAATCCAATTGTTGCAGGACAGTATTATAAGGCTGTAGCAAAAAAGATTTTTAGCGAACTCTACAAAGAACGGCAATCCCCGAAAGTATTGACTAAATTGGAAGCAGGTGTTATTATCTCGAGGAAGCTCCGAATTTTACAGAAAAGCAGAATGAGAAAGAAAAAGGAGAAGAGAATGAACTCCGTAGAATCTGGTGATGAGACAAGTAAGCAGTGGGAAGGGGATTCGCCTGGTGAGATAAGAATCACATTGGGAGTTCAAGCCACTCATAATCCACTCATCACAGAGGAAGATGGTTTAGAAGAGCACCTCATTCTTGATGCCAATATGGGTTCGGACCAAGGACCGAGAGAAGACACCTTAACCCGAGAACAAGTACCTGTTGATAAAGAGCCAGACACAGCAAATTTATTGGTTTCAGGAGAAGATCATCTTGAACCTTATGATACAAAAAGTGTGTCGAGTAGTCCAGTCAGCAACCAACAAAAAAACACAAACGTGTAATTTTAGTGGCTAACTGAGTTTCTGAGGAAATTCATTCGTGTATGTAACCATTTGAGTTTGCTTTTCACATAAGATTTAGTCTTTATGAAAACTGAATTTACCAGATGAACTATTGTTGTAATTTCTGTAAACCAAATATATAACACATTTGTGTTTCTCTGGTAGTAATGGCTGCCCTTCACACCAAAATATGAATATTCTCAGGAATAAATCAATTTACTAAACTTGTTCGATAAACTAGTAAATACGCGTAGAATCTGTGTTCTCAATCGTAATGAATTCTGTTTTTTATAACAATCTCCAGGTTGCAAATAGTCCTCAAATTGGTTCTTGCTAAAATCAAATCAGCAGCATAAGTAATGACACTTTAAAAGTTTCATGCAATTAACTTATATAAACATCTCATGCAGTTTAAAAAATTTTATATGAAATCTGGGTTCTTCACCGCAATCTATAGATCTATAAGAGTAATAATAGGCTCTCAATTTTTTGTTTCTTATATTATTAGGTTAGATCTGCTATTTTCGAGCAGATTTAAAAACCTGTGGGAAATGCAAGCGGATATTCAATTGAGAAGTCTCCACTCAGTATTGTTATCTGGCCTATTGTTTCCTCATTGAAATATATCCAAGCCACAACTCTTTTAGGTTTTTTTTCAATATCCATCCGATCCTCCAATCCCAAATCCACATGGTTCTCATCTTCAATGATCACGAATTCAACTTCTTCTCTTTTATACCATCTTGGATGAGATTCGAGAGCGTCCAGCAACTTTAAAGTATACTTCGATACCTCGAAAATCTCTCCAGTAATCTCGATCTCCGGTTTCTTGCTTACGAAAGGAATTGCTCTTTTTCTGTATCCTCTCATGTAGCGCTCTTCTGCTGTCATTGAATATTTCTCAACGGATTTGGCTTTCCCAATAAAATCACTCTCACCATCGAGATAGTGATGATTATGATAGCCTTTCCGCAGTGTTCCATACACAAAGACTTTATACGTTTCGGGTTCTTGGCTCTTTAGAAGACCATAGGCGCTCGAAGTTGCCGCGCCATTGGATGTAGTAGTGTCTGAAGACACAATAAAGTCTGATGAGTATGTGGTTTTCGAGCATTCGCTGCCAGGGAGTTCTTGTTGAGCTGGGCGGTTTCCTTGTTTTTCGTTCTCCATAACTTAGCAGTCTTGATCCGTGGCTTATTTTTATGGAAGTTTAATTTTTTATATATTAATCGAAAATTGCGTCCTTAAATAGCGAATCGAGATAACTTTTTATTCTAACGTACGACAAATTGATCTAATTTACCGATACATTTTATAAATTTACTTGATCGAAAAATTTCCGATGCTCATCTTTCAGTAAATTGCAGGTCAGCCAATTTGAAATATTTTGCTTTAGCATTCAAACCGTTAAAAATTTTCTGTGCCTCTTACTGAATCTCCTGAAAAAAAGAGATATCAGCTGCTGTTTGACTTCCTTTTGTTTAGCTTGACGAAGATCTCTTGAGAACTACAGTTCTCTGAAATTTTCGTAATGTTAAAAGGCACGTTGTGAAAACACTAGCGAGAGTATAACCGTGTTTTTTTTTATTCCGTTAAATTAGTCAGTTGTATTTTTTGTCCATAGATCAAGTCATGTTTCCAACTGTTCGTTTGAAATAATGAGAAAATAACTCTCAAGATGGAATGGACTCAATTTTGGAACTCGAGAACTACCTAGACAAGAGAGTCGAACTGAAAATAATTTCTCTTACAATATAAATGTAAATAAAGTTTGTCTCTCCTGCAGAGTCGTCCTTGCCGCTTTAATAATAATCAAAATCCTATTTTTATCAGCTAGCTGAGCAAAGTGCCAAAGTGAAGGATTTAAAGTATGTTTAGGATAAGATGGTCACCGCTTGCAACACTTTTTGTAAATTTCATACGTAACTTGAAAAGATAAACGAACAAATCAGATTTCTAACCAAACAATTTTCAATGTCTGTAAATTATCAAGTTTGAAATGAAAATATCCTCGTAATTGGCGAGAGTATATCTTCCATTTAGAACTAAAAAGCCATCGATGGTGTAATGGGATACGTTAGTGAGAAATCCCCACTTGAGATTGCTATCCGACCAATTGTTTCCTCATTGAAATAAATCCAAGCTTTAATCCGCTTGGCTATTCTCGTATGTTCAGATGCTTCTGTCTCTAGCTTTTCCTTGCTACTCTCAATCTGGTCCAAATCAAGCTTACTCTCAAAAATACTCCCACTTCCTTCCGCGTCAAGTAGCTCGAATTCAACCTCCTCTCTTTTATACCATCTTGGATGAGATTCAAGAGCGTCCAGCAACTTTAAAGTATACTTCGATACCTCGAAAATCTCTCCAGTAATCTCGATCTCCGGTTTCTTGCTTACGAAAGGAATTGCTCTTTTTCTGTATCCTCTCATGTAGCGCTCTTCTGCTGTCATTGAATATTTCTCAATGGATTTAGCTTTGCCAATGAACTCGCTCTCAGTCTCAAGGTAGTAATGATTATGATATCCAGTTCTTAAAGATCCGTACACAAAGACTTTATATGAATCAGGCTCTTTGGGTTTGTCTACCATTATGATGCTAGTAAGTCTTGTTCCGTGCCTAGGTCTTTCGAACCTAATTTCCTTGTCAGTGCTCTTCTCGTCAAGCCCTATTCTCGTGATGAGTCTAGTCCGAGTGGTTCTCCTCATTCCTTCTCGCTTGGGAGAAGCTTCGGCTTGGTTTTCGGTCTCGATAACCTGTTTTTCGGTGTCCATAAATAATAGCTTGCTTGAAAAGCGTTTGTTTAGATGTTTTATAACCGAAGAAAAACTTGCTGCTTTATCTATCGAACAATTTTATAATATTTTTTGTTTTGTTAGTATTATTGCGATTCTCTAATTTAAGAGATTCCTGCAAATTAATTATCTTCTAAAATCATTCCAAATATTCGCACTGAATCCAGTGCGAATATTGGTTAGATAATTTTAGTTAATATGGTAGCACTCTCTCTTGTAGTGCTGAGCAGCAAGGAGGATTTCTCAATTCCTGTCGTGAAAGATATAAGAGATAATGATTTTTTTATCTAATGTATCATCAAAGTTTAGATTTTCAGCAGAATTACTAGCATAATCAATTTCTCCCATGAACACCGACCTTTACTCTTGGATTATTCAGAAGATTGTTAAGGATTTTGAACTTAAGCACCTCTCACGAATGTAAACAAATTGATTAATCTTTATATGAAAGCAATTTTCAGTATAGAAAATTTGAAATCATTGTTGGATATTCTAATCAGAGATATCCAAAAAAAAGTTAAAATGGAACTGGGAGGTCTGTGACTTTATCTAGGTGCCATAGAGAGATTTTTGCTGGTACTACTGTCCGATAGTTCGAAGTGAACAAAAAATGAATTATCCAGCTTGGCGGATCAAGCATTTAAAATATCTGATGCTGTCAAACTTAAAATTATTCATAACACTCGGACTTCTCATCCGGGTCCTTTCTGCTGAAATTGTGTTCGTTGCTGAGCTTTTCCGACATGGAGCTCGTAGCCCTTCCACAATCCGTCTCAATTCTTCCAGAAAATGGGATGTACCAGAATCAAGTCTCACAGCAAATGGCGCATATATGCATTACCAACTCGGATCTTATATGCGCAAAATCTACATCGAGCAACAGAAACTCCTTTCACCAACTTACAACGAAGAGGAGATCCTTGCCATTTCTTCCCACACTAGTCGAACAGTACAAAGCGCCTATGCACATCTAATGGGACTCTATCCACCAAAAACAGGCGGAAATGTCACAAATCCTGATCTCAACGGACTGCTCCCTTACAACTACTCGAGTGAAACACTGGGAAACAACACTCCAGCTCTTCCTTACAACTACCAAACCATTCCAGTTTACACTTTCTCAAAAGATGATGACAACATCCTGCATGGTTACACTGGAAAATCGTGTCCTAATGCTAAAGATATACAAGAAGACGCTGAAAACACCACTGATTATATAGAAATGGAAAAGAGATTAAACAAAACATTCCTTCCGCTGGCCCCGATCCTCGGAGTGAAAGAATCAGAGCTTAATTTGAAATTTGTTAAGCAAATCTTTTCGGAGCTTCACTGCGCTTACTTCGAAGGACACGAGCTGCCCGTCAAACCGCACTCGGATCTCTGGAACATGATGTGGTTCGTCTACGATTTTAGTAATATTTATCAGATGACCTATGATCCACTCGCTCATAAAACCTACGTATCCGCCTTTCTAAAAGACCTGCGTGACGTAATGCTTGATGCTGCAAATGCAAGCTCGCCGCTGAAACTAAAGATTTACAGCAGCCATGACTATCAGATGATAAATGTCCTCCACCATTTTGGTCTGATGAGTTGGGAGTGTCTTGCTGATCGATACTTTAACGGAAGTGCTGCTGCGTCAGATACGCCTTGTCTGAGAGGTCCAGAGTTTGGGGCGCAAATAATCTGGGAGTTGCACAGAAAGGGAGGAGAATATTATGTTCTGATGAAGTATAACAATCAGAGCTATAATATCTGTGGCTCCAGTGAAGCCATGTGTCCGTTAAAGAGTTTTGTAGGAAAATTGGAAGAAGGGTTCATTGGACCGAAAATGCACGATGTGGTTTGTAGAAGTGCAGAGGCGAGCATTCGCTATCCTAGTATAGTCAGTATTCTAGTAGGATTGTTGTCGATACTTGGAATGTGCTTCGCAATTATCAAGGTCTGGGAGAAGACTAAGAAAAAAGCACATGAGAGGTTTAGAACTGAAGAAGTACCTGCTGGTAGTGAAATGGTAGAGGCGTAGAGTATGAGGAAAATATTTAATGTAATGACGCTGAGAACTTTTCATTGAGGAATCGTTTTGTGCCTAAAAAACGCTAAATTATTATATATAGATAATGATATTTGCTAATAATCAACAATCTACCATGAAGATTTTTTGCTGATAATAAGAGGCTTCATACGACCCATTTCTTATTAAGTTTAGCCTAACTATATGGATAATATATCTATATCAGATTCATAGAAAGTTTATCATACCTTATCAAGGTAGAACAATGTTTATAAGAAGTACTAATAACTGAAATAAATGTAGGGCATCATTCCAAACGCAATGATAAGTACTAATTTTTTGCTAAATAGCTTTCAAATCAAAAATATAATGAGTAGAAATAAACCAACTGAAAGTTTTCCAATTGAATATGAACGAAAGAGTCCAGTAGATATACTAAGCAACTACCTTCTTCGTTCAGCGGAAACGAACTAATATTTTGGTTTGTTAGGCTTTTATTTTTAAGAAGGTGATGGGAACAATCTTTGGAAATACCGTGGTTTTCAGATAAGAAATACAATCATATTTAGATACTCTAAGAATGAATATATTGATTTTCAATCTAAATATGACCATGAAATCCTCATAACTTTCCTCCATGCGACTATATGACACCGATCTTGCTGGCAAGGTTCAAAGCATCGCTTTCAGTGCTGAGTCTAATGTATGCCTTCTTCTTTCCATCAGGTCTAGAGAAAATACGTTAGAATAATCACCTCAGTACAAGAAAACAGCTTCACAACAGCAAAAAAAAGGAAACCATATTTCAGGAAATCCCCATAATGGCAAACAAACAAGGGAACTAGGCTTTACCTGACGAGTGTGTTGACACTTCTGACCTTGGTGCCATAGATCTTAGCAAAAGCTTCCTTGATTTTGCACTTAGAGGCATGTGGGTCGACCAAGAAGACCATGGTGTTTTCATCCTCAATTTTTTTCATAGCTTTTTCAGTAGCCAGAGGCTTTCTGAACACAGTCCATTTGTCAAACTTCTCAATCTTGGTGGCGTAGAGGGATCTGACGTTTCTGGCATAGGTTGGCTTGCTGACGGTGTCCTTGGTTCTTGGGATAAAGAATCTTGTTTTGGTTCTAATTTTGTGGGATCTCTTGGTGTGCTCACCCTTCTTGTTTTTCTTGGAAACGCTGCGGGCCTTGCTGATGGTCTTGTTGCCCTTGGCTGGGGCCTTGTTGGTGGCCTTTGGCTTGGTGCTGTCACCCTTTCCGGTTGTCATTAGATTTCTATTTCGGTAAACTAATTAAAGTTTTATAATCAATGTATCCTTGAAGGGATTTCACATGGATCCTCATTCAAAGATATATATCTCTCGAGAGAGTGCTGAATAAGAAACAATTTAATTTCTATCAGAAGTGTGAGAATATTACCGGTGCTTCTAACCTGCCAGGGACCGCGTATTGAGTTTTTCTCTGTATAAAATCAATTCCATCATAATAAAGTGCAAGAGAAAGAAAAAAGGCTATGAAGAAACCCAAATTCATGAAAGTAATATACCGATAGATCAAAGCAAAATTTTTCATAAGACTATACTTGAATTGAATTGATGTAGAGAATTTACGCTTCAATCTTTAGTCAGGTCTTGCATTACTCATGGAAGCTGAAAAATTATCTCAATATTTCCTGAATCTTGAGAAGTCCGTGATGAGAGTTGATTATTGCTACTTCTTTTCAATGAGTAACCCTACATCGATTCTTTCCAATAATTGAATGAGAAATAAACACTAAAGCAAAATAGCATTAGCGAATTAATTAAACAAGTCACATGGGAAGTAAGAATATTCATTGTTTTACTGATTAGTGATTGAGATACTTCTCCATCAAAAGCCATATGCGTGAAGGCCGAGCAGCCAATCGATCAGGAAGTCCGCGTTCCGCCATTAATAAAGCGAGGAGAGATCAACGCATGCCATTTCCAAATAGAAATTGGAGATCCAACTTTCTATCGTGTAGATGCTATTCGTAAAACTCAATTTTGTGGTCCCTCTCACCTGTTATAATACTAATGGATTAGTCATAGCTGCTAATAGTTTACTGTCTATGAATTCTGGGATTGCATCTACTATCTTGGGAAGAGGAGGGCAGTAATTCATACTTTCAGGTATCATCTATGCTCATAAATCTTACCTGATAGACAAATTCAAGAGGAAGCAAATAATTACATTGAAAACAACGGGCCACGTAATGAACCATATGTGATTTTATCATGACCTTGCGAGTAGTAAGCGTGGGGATGGCTATTTCAACGAGCGCAGGGACCTTGAAAGCAAAAAATATAATACACACAGTTATACCGGTTTGGAATGGGGTATTCTTACAAACTTTTCTTCGATATTGACGCTCATTAGGGAGCGCAGATGGAACTTAGAAGGCTTGAGCAAGCTATTATAGCTGGGTAATCATGAAGAAGAAGTAGCTTTCATACTCATGTCAAAATTTTCGAAAAGGTTGAATCTCGCAGTTGAATTGAACGTCAAAAGCCTAGCGGTTCCTGCCCTTGGAAATGGATTATTCGAATTCCCCTTGGAAAGCGCTGCAGAGGTTGTGGTTACAACTATTGTAGAATTTGTAAAACAGAAACGCACTTCTCTAAAGAGCATTATGTTTGTCATAAAAGAAGAGCAGGAGGTATGATTTCTGCTCACTTTCATTAAGCTCAATACTCTTTTGTTGCAGCATAAAGTGTACCAAAGGTTTTTAGATCTCAAACTGCGGCAAGGATCTCTGCGTAACTCGTGATTCTACTATATATTATCTAATCGGAAATTAGTTGTTAAAAGTGTCTCTGATGATCGAGGCTTGCTGTTAGATGAGCCTAGAGAGGACTTAACAAATAGTATAAAGAGTAATAACGTTGTAGAGAGCGAAGTAAAAGGAACCTCGAAAGAAGTTCAAGCAGCTGGTTCCACTGATAATACGATTTCCAATGAGGTGTCTCGACAACCTGATGATAAGGTCGAGAGCTCGTCTAATAAAGAAACGATTAAACTCAATGAAGAGGAGCAAGGTAAGCAGTCTAAAATTGAACAAGAGCAGGTGCCAGCTCAAAACGATGCTTTGAAAATAAATTTAAACTCTCTTGAGGAAAAGCAAAATGAGTAGGCAGCTATTGGAAAAGAAAAGGGTTTAGGTGTCAACTTTTTAATTTTCTGTTTACTACAAGTGTGCATATCGACCAAGTGTAAAATTATGCTATTTTGTTAACTTCTATAATAACTGCGAACAACAAATATCCTTTGTTCCTAATCAATGTAAAACTTTCCTTCAAGCAAAAAAAAATATGAAATAATTCCTTCAGAAATATTCACCTTTGGTATCGGATGTTTTCAATCCATAAAAATTCTTAAATGGGGCTTGATTGATATTCACTGAAAAGAAGATTTCTTTTTTCTTATCGAGACTGAGCGAGTCATTATTAGGAACTATTATGAACAATAAACAGATTATCACTATATATTTCTTTCTTTGAGAAGGTAAATTTTATGAAATAATTATCTGCCCTATTTATTTCGATCCATTCACTAAAGCTCCTTCAATTTGCCAATCATCCTCTTCTTCTTTTCCCTTCGCATCATTGCTTTGGCTGCTTTCATTTGTAAACTTCAACTCTTTTTTATTCGCTTGCTCCCTCTTCCTTTTCTCCTTCACTCTGATCTTAAAATCGATCTCGTAGATAAGCACGTAGAAGAAACGAAGCGAAATTCTATTCGTCAGTTCCTTTTGACTCGGATCACTTCCCTCAGTCGATGGCTGCAACGTCGGGACAAAATTCAAAACGGCCTGTATTATATCTGGATCTCCCTTAAATTTCTCATTGAAGTTCGGAAAATTGGAGAAATCGGTTCTATGTGCTAAGATTTTTCCCAATGGATCTTTCTTTGTGACTTCCGCAGCGGTTCCCTTCACATTGTTTGCTATCTCTTCTAAATCAATTTCGCTATTACACAGTAGTTAGAAAAATCCATTTATTGTATGGATTGTTACGTTAGTTGCTCTTCTTTGAAAAACCGGGCCGCCTGCTTGAGAATGACCTCAATAGGAGTTGGTGCATCTGTTCAGGTTAGATCAGTAGCTAAAAACGATATTACTTGGTTCTTCAGATGTGTGCTTCATCTCGCTGAGCTCTACCTTGCTTTCTTCAGGAGACTGCTCCTCATCTTTGGAAGTTTTGGCTAAATTCGAGTAAGTTTCAAGATGAAATTGATCCAGAATATCACTTGTGATAGTTTCGATGTCCTCTCCGAGGGTGTTTACAAAATCTTTCATCCCTTCTTTGTACGCATTCAGTATCTGAGTGGACTAGTTTAGAGAGAGTTGATGTGTTAGTGTTAAAAATAAAGTTGTCTTACCTTGGAAGAGATGTTCTTTAGCCAGTTCATTTTTTTTTATTTCGCTATGAGTTAATAAGTTTTAAAGGAATTACAACAACGATAAGAAGCTTGATTATTAACGGTAGCTTCGCTCTGAATAATGCAGTCTGAACTTCAGGTTAGCTGCATAAAACGATAGGAAGTGAATGCATTCGGAGTGATACAGACTCTAGGTGAATAATAGATTCAAAAGCTTTGGAACTACTTATGTGCTTAAGGAATCTAATGAGGCTTTCGCCCATATTAATTATAATAATTTCTCAAATTGGAGATTGAAATTATATATTAAGAATGAAATATTTAGTGTAGCAATTTCAAATCTTGATGTTTTGAGTGCTTTAATGTTTTTTTGAGTTCTGTCTCAAATGCCGATTCTCTGGATAACGAAGACGCGGTCATATTTGTTATTGCGTTGTCTAATAAATGGTTTGAGCCAAAAAATAAAAAAGAATCATAAAAGCAAATAATGAACTACCTTAGACGAATATACTACGTAGTAATCAAGAGTATTGAAAAAAATTTTATACTGCTAATAATGCAAACTATCTTAAAACGATTCTATCTTATTAAAGTTAAAAAAGTCTATTCCTGGAGAATATTCTCTGTAGTACGTTAATTAGTCTATTACTCTGACTAAGTAATAGTGTGGGAAATTAAAAACAGTTATGCAGTACCATTCTCGATTCTCTTTAACATTTTAGTACAGCAGAGTAGTGAGTCAAAGTAAACGAAACCGGGCACCCTCTTGAAATAGTTACACTCTATTGTAATGTCATCATGAAGTATTAAACTAATAACATAAACTACGCACATCTTTGAATTTAATAAGTCTTCGTCGAACAACTAACGCAGGTTTTTACGTTTGAATTGCTCCCACAAAAGGATCTATCTTATGAGTCATATGAATCTACAAACAAAAAGTGCTCCTCATATAAAGCATTTAAAAGACCGTCCTAGTAACATCAAAAACCATTTACCAGGAACGATAATCAAAATTATATATTGAAATTCAGCGGTAACGAAGGCTGCATTAGCTAGTAGTATATATACGCAACAACTGCTCATTGCTTGAGTTTTACAACTCAATCAACCCTTGTATTTTCATACAGACTTCATTGTATAACGGACTCTCCCCCTCTGTCTTCACAAATCTGATCAAATAAAGATTTTCAATCGACGCCACGATACAAATCTCGACTTCAAACTTCACAGCCTCAATTTCACACCTCCAGCTGTATTGAGATACCTAATATCATAATTAGTCATTGAAATCATTTCGAGTCAGCTACCGGTTTGAAGTTGATCTTTAAGCTGTCCAATGCCCTTGTAATTTCTCTTACAAGAGCTTTTGGCGATTTGGCGGACAGACTGTCAATATGAAAACTGCTCTTATGCACTCTCATCTCTAGTCATTAAAGGAAACGATTCAATAACAGAGGTCATGGAAGAAATTTACTATTGCTCAATGACTCCATTGCAATTTTACTACTTTTCGTGGTTTTAGGAGAGTTCAAACTATCACTAATGTTTTTCCCAACTTCAAGCGAAGGTCTGATCATATGCGTATGCGTTTCCGAAGTATTCAAAATATGAGTGACCGTGTGATCAGAGATGCTCTTCCTGGGAGATCCGAATGTTTTTAGCGTAGGTGACTCGTTCGTAAGGCTGTCTTTCCTGTGCATTTGAGCTTTTGAGTCAAGGTTAACGGATAGCTTCGGTCCCCCTTTTGGACTTTCGAGTTTCTTAATAAGGCCGGTAATGGGTCCACTGTGGATGCAAAAAGTGAGATTTTCTGTGTTCAAGGATGCTTTTACTAAGGAGAAGCCATTAGTGAGCGAGGAAGGGCGTAATTGGCGACTGGGAATCTCGGGGAAATGTTTGAGCTTGGTGGCTTGTAATGAATCTTTGAGTCCTTTGGAGAACTCACTCTAGATGTTTCTTTTTCTATAGTGGAAGGACTGTTAGTAATGTAATTGCTTAGTGGGAACTACTTTTATTAGATGTTGCCTGCAGAAGCAAGTCAACGTGATTTCCGTTCTTCGCGCTTGACTGCGACGAAAGTAATACTCCCTCAGCGCCTGAAGAACCATCCACAGCTACATGCACACTCTTATTAGCTTTTTGTTTCTCTCTCTCGCTATTCGTTCGAGCGGCCTGGCTTTTCAAGGTGATATTTTGCTCTTGTGATCTATTCATGTTTTTCGAGGGTTTTTTCGTTTGATTCGTGGTTGCGCCTCCTTGTAATTGGGCACTATCAGCTGGAATGATATCATTGTTGCTGCTTTTCCGCGGTTTTTCCTTTGTTCGATTTGCACCTTTTGTATTATCTGTGGAATCTCGAGCGCCCAAAAATAGTTTAACTGGCTCATGCAACGAGGAATTTATGGTTTTAATTCCTTTCTTTGGAGAGTTGCTCGTATGGTACGTTCGTCCCACCAGATTCTCAGTTCTTCTTGGTCTGGAATCGTTCGTCGCCTGTTTACTCTGGGCGGTCATGAGGGTCGACCTCGTGGTATTTTCGCTCCTTTCACTAGATTTAAAACTACTTTTATAAGTCGTTGATTTCGTCAGGTTTAGATCTTGCTCAATTTGGGAAGATCCGCCGGTGATCTCCACTTTAACGCTAATATCGATGCCAAAGTTACTTATCTGATAGCAAACAACGACTCTATTACTTTTTAGTAACGCCTAGAGATTCAGGCCCTTTCTCGTAGACGTCATGAGGAAATTCTTGTACATGATCTTGTATTTTTCCTTTTTCTAATGTCATTTTCTGTGGAGAAGGCGGCAAGTTCTTTGCTAATAATTCTGCGAGTTTCTGAGGGCCGCTGGGTTTTTTGACATTATTTGCAGAGGATTGTGTTTCTAACTGAATTTGCTGTGGTAGCGATTTTCCACTCTCCCTCAAATATCTCTTATAAAGCAGATAATAGCTGTTTGAATTGAATTGAAGGCGAGTACAAAGGAAATAGCTTACGTTGCTGTAAATTGGTTATGCTTCCCATTACTAACATATTTTTTTGTAATTTCCACATCTAAACCCAAAGCTTTCATCTGCTCCAGGACAAATGGGTTAATCTAAACCAACGATAGAGGTAAACTCGGTTCTGAATAAAAAAAATAATTACTGAGACTGCTTTTGATTCATCGAGAAGCTCAGGGTCGAGAGGCAATTGCTGGAACCACGGATGCTCGAATATGTCCTCAAAATTTACGCGGGTTTCTGGATCTACATTCAACATTTTCTTTATTAGGTCGCTCGCCGCTGGAGACACGAATTTTGGGATTTCGAAATCTCCGATGAGGATCTTTTTGTAAAGCTCCGCTGTGCTGGGGTCCTCAAAAGGTAGGTATCCGCAGACGAGGGCAAAAAGTGTAATTCCAGCGGACCAGACATCGACTTTTAACGGAACATAGTTCTTCCCTGCAATCATCTCTGGAGCCGCATAGCACGGAGATCCGCAAGCCGTTTTGAGTAGATCTCCAGGCTGGTAGATATTACTGAGGCTGAAATCAACAATTTTGATGTTTTTGTTGGCATCAAGCAAAAGATTCTCGGGCTTCAGGTCTCTATCATGATTTTTCATTAAAAAGGGAGCACGCTTTCAAGCCATACCTATGAACTACTCCCATTTTATGCAGGTATCTTACTCCCGACATGATTTGCTGGAACAATTTACAGGATTCTTTCTCTTCCACTCTGAGATGCACCTCAGTTAGCCTCCTCCACAGTGAAAAAAAATATTATACCTGTTTTTATCTACTATATAGTCAAACAGTTCCCCACCACTTGCGTATTCCATTATCATAAATATTTGACTTGGCGTTTCAATAATCTGCGATTTGCATGAATTAGTCATTCTGCGAAAAAAGTTCCAAACCTCATAAAGTTGAATGATATTGGGATGACGAATCATTCTGAGTATGTGTATTTCTCTAGCGACTCGCTCAACGTCCGCTTCCTCCACAATCATGGTTTTTTCAAGTATTTTGACTGCGACCTACATTATTTAGCTTGTTGAGGTCTGTCCAAAATAATGAAATCAATGCAATAAGGTGCAAACAAGGAGAATCATCACAACGCAAATTACCTTTTCTTCAGTAAGTACATGTGTTCCAATCTTAACTTGTCCGAATGCGCCTCTGCCAAGAGTTTTTCCTGTTTATTGGAAATGTAAGAGACTGTTTTTGTGAGAAAGATCGCACCCAAAATATAGTTTCCGACCACCTGTTGATAGTTTGATAGAGAGAACTCAGTGCTCATTTTGACTCAAAAAAAAGAGGATGAAAGAGTCGATTTCAATTTGTATTACAAACTAATTTGAACAATTTATCAGACCAGATGAAGGCAATTTGATAGGAATAAAATCGACAATAAATATTTTGAATTTAAATCCGGTCTATCCTCTTCAGTTACCTTTTTCTATGATGATACGAGGTTGGAACTAACAATTCCAGAAGAACTCTTCAGGAGACTTAGCTTATCGTTATTTCTTTAAAGGGAAATTTTGAGAAGACTGGTTAGCATCCATTCTGAATAGGATGGAGTGTGGAAGGGATATAGTTTGATGGGGACATTGGTTAAAGCATCTGACAAAATCGTAATTGAATTATAGGTAGTTACTGTAGTGGGTCAAGGGAAATCTGATATTTCAAGATGTTGATAAAAAGCGCCCTTTAATCGTTGTGATTTTCTTAGTTTTTCGAGTTCCTTTTCTCATCTGGTCTTTGAGGGAGAGGATAACTATGTTCAATTGCGACCTAGCAAGCATGTTCGTGATAAATTTCATATAATCTTCTTGCGTTGGAAATATTGCGTTTATTATTTTCTTTCACCTTTTGAAAACGTTTGAAGTTAACCTCATTGCCCCTACTGCTATCAATCATAATCTCTGTGTATATATTTTCTACTTGTGACGTTGCTCCAAGCTGAGAATCTGTGGTATAAAAATTATAATATTTTGAAAGAGATTATTCACTAAGGGCTCATGGGAGTAAGGTAATCTAGGCATTATTACCGAAATTTCAGCACCGCTACTGCCAACAGAAAGCGGAAAGTGAGTTATGCTTGAATTTTAATGAAGAATTCTGTATTATATTTGAAAAATAAGCACTGCACTATACGAGAAAAGCTTTTTGCTATTTCTACACCCAATTTTCAAAGCAATGTTAGCTAATAATGCCGACAACTAAATAGAAACCTCGGCCACAATGAACCCCTCTTTCCTCTTATCCAACGCATAAATCAGCTCAGCAGGATTCACTTTCACCGCACAGCTAGAACCCGTGAAAACGCACTTCTCTCCCTCCTTGCCGACTCGATTAGCGCAGAAAAACGCCCATTTTTTGTCATATTGAACTTTTTTTGGAGTATTGACTAATGGGAACAAACGATAGAGCCAGTAGTCTATCGTGTCTTCAATTGCCTCACGATCATTCCTTGTTACATCAGAATCTAGCCACGCGCAAGACATAAAGACTGCATCTATCCTCTCTTGCTTACAGAATTCAGCTAACTCAAATTTGCTTGGGTCTAAAAACTTGCGAGGATTGATATCCATGCAAATCGCTAATGCAGCTTTATATTTAACGCCTTTTGTATTTTCAAGCTCTATTGCTTTGAAGCTCTCACCTTCTTCTGCCCAATACTCATCAGTTTCATATAGATGATGCTTTCGGTAATTCACCTTCAATTTGCCTTCTCGGTCAATGACGTACATTGAATTGTATAAATGTTTCTTTTTCCCGTCTTTTTCATCGTAAAAAATCTCAGGATAACCACACATCACGTAAGCTTTGAGATTGGATGCGATTTTAGAGAGAAACTCGAAGGTCGGACCTTTTCCAGCTTCTTCACAGTATTTTTCGATGTCGGCTGGATCGGTGAAGTTGTAGCCTGTGAAAACCATTTCAGGGAAAAGGACTACGTCGATTTTGTCTTTGTCGCTGTAGTTTTCCAAGGATTTAGCGACTCGTTCTTGGTTATGCGCAATATCTCTCATTTTCGCATTGAGTTGGCATAGCAATACTTTGAGATCGATAGTGGTCGCTGAGGTTTTTCCTTTGCTTTCCTCTGTTTTATCCATTGCAAAAAAATTCTTGATTTGATAAAACTTTCTGATGTAGAAATGTTGTTTTTAACTTTTTGGTTATCTAATGTGTCAAGTCTCCATCATAAACGCTAGGAGTAGATAATGAGAAAAAAAACCTGGAATGTAATGTAAAAATCTTATGCTTAGCCTACAAGAATAAGTTAAGAATAGTTTGTTGACAATTATTCAATGATGTTGATAGAAGAAGAGTAACTGAATTGGTGATATAGCAAAACGGAGCTAGATTATCATTTCTCGTGAATTTTTTACGCAACAAATACCAAAAGAGAATACAAAGAAGCCACATGAATGATTTGAACCAAGTCCTGACATCCATTTAATTTTGATGATTTGATAAATACTTATTCTTGTACTGTTTGACAATCCGATCCCGTAATTTCTCATCTTTTGAGATTGCCTAATATTTGGCCTTTTGTAAGCTCAGCTGGTAGAAAACATTAGAAACAGCTCGGGAGTTTGTAGATACTTTCTGACCATCGAGTGTAATCTCTTCTGTGACGACTTTTTCAGCATCTGCAGGGGTGGAAAGTTCGACAAATGCGTAGCCTTTATTTTTTCCGGTAGTGCTATCCATGACCATTCTACATTCCACAACCGCAGCAAACATCTCGAATACCTGGGTCAATTCACCTAAATCAAAGTGAATAAAATATCTCAGTTGAAGTCTTACTTGCAGTGACATCAGGATGAACGTTGCTGACAAATATCACTTTTGAGCTGAGTAAGAAATGAAAATCAGAGCAATTTAATGGCTTACCCGTCAGATGTAGCTGTAGGGCTTGACATTTTCCAAAGGAGATATTAAATAAATCTTTCTGAGCTTTATTAATTGACTTATAATCGGAATATTATAGATCTAAGCCAATCGATTATTTGTTTGCATGAAGTATTGAGTTTGAATAAAGCAAAGAGGAGCCGCTACTGCTCAAATCTCACAAAGGTGTTTCTTTCAAATTACTCCTTATGTTTGGAAAGTCAATTATATCTGCATGACGAAGTGCTAATTCTGATGCTAATATTTTCTTCGTGGAAGTAACAAATTTGTTGTGATTTATCAATTCATCCACTAAAGCCAAAGTCAAATGCTCAATATTGATTCAAATAATGGTTAACTCACAACATTCAAGAGATCTCTTTGAAACTCATTTATGAATCTGTTCATCATATTCATTTTAATATTGCAAACAGTTACGGTTTTTTTGGGGTTTTTTTTGAATTTAATGCTAGAAAGAATGCAAATGAAAACATTATCTCATCCAAGTCACCATCCTCCCATCAACTCCGTGTCCTAACCCACAGAGTATTTTGGCGTCTTCTAAGGTTAGACACTCGAAATCGGCAATTTCTTCATGTTCTCCTGTGTTATCATCCACAATCAATCTGCGCTCACCAACTGTAGCATACCATCCCGGAACAGTAGCTAAATCACTAAAAAAAGCTCGAATACTCACAAAAATAACAATTTCCCCCTACTTGCTTCGCTGGTAGATGCAATATTAGTTAGAACAGCTTACTTTGAACCGAACAGTTTATAATGATGAGAACAATTTCATTCATACCCCTCCTTTGTAGCTGTTTTAGCCATTTACTAAAACACTTTTTTTTGAAATAAATCCGTATGAGATTTGAATAAACGTTTCTTTTTTGGTTTCAACCAGAAATCAACCTGACTTAGCTTTGCTTGCTATACTTCAAAATATTCAGAAAATTATTCTGTCTTCGAAATATGATCCTATTTTTATTGGATTTGGTAAAGAAAGTTTTGTGTATGTCCAATATCGGAATACGTTTTTCATTCGCCGCAACAGATTCAATAATCATGATGTTAGACAGTTCACTTAAAATATTTGAAAAGTTCATTTCTTTTAGCTCCTCATCCTCCTTCTTCTAAGCTTTTAAATTCGCTTTATTCAAATCTTTGTTTAAAATTCCTCTATTTTGTTCATATATGTTAAGGTAAATTATCGCTTTTCGATCAATTTTTTTGGTGTCCTAAGAGAGCAAATACTCATACTTTGATCTGAAAAGCTCCAATAATTCACTCATCAGGCGGGTGATGACCTTGTCCTTTGATATTTTTGGATTTCTTTGGGTTCAAATCTGACTCCAGGCTGTTAATTCGAAATTTTTCGAATTATTATCAATTAAGTTGTGTAACTCCAAAAACTAAAGTAAAGATCAGATAAATGAAATCAAAGAAGAAAGACGAGGACATAGACATCTCAACCTTGCCTCCATGGTTCCCTATCGCTTGCAATCTTAACTTCGGAACCTCCAAAGAGCGCTCTGCAAAACTTATCAAAGCACTCCAGACCAGTACCTACGAAACCAAAAAATTCATCACCAGAGAAGAAATTATCAACTACGGAAAAGAAAAAAATCTTTATTTAGACCCAATAACTCAAGCTGACAAGCTTAAGAAGGATAAAGCAGCTGCAGAAATCCCAACTGAGCTTACTCCGGAGCTTTTGGGCAAAATATTCGTACATTATTATAATGATATCGTCATTCAAGCTCGAAAGGTTGCCTTAATTATGCATTATTAATGAAATAACACACTTCCATAGGCGAAAAAAGATTATCAAGACGCCATCGCAGCCGGGAAAGACCCTCATGCGAAGAAAGACTCCAAAGACGGTAAAGGAGCCAAGAAGGGCGGTAAGCCTGGCAAGACTGAGGAAATCATCGAGGAGAAACCCGAAGAGCCACCTCTTGACAAGCAGATCGAGAAATTATCCGATTATATCTACTTTTTTACAGATTATCCTACCACAAAGGTAATTTCGAAAGCTTTCGAATGAGCGCTGAAGCTTTTTGAACACTTTAGGAAGAATTTGCTGGACTTTCGAAGGCAGGTGGCGCTATGGATCTCATTTTGAGAGTGAACGAGCAGGTGATAACTCGCGGTTCCGACAGTGGCAGCGAACTGCTTGAAGGTCCTGAAGACGGTGTTGAACCTGAGGGGGATTATTTGGTCGAAGAGAAACAGCAGAAGCCGAAAGAAGATCAGTTGACTGAAGATGACAAGGCGTTCATCCAAGCGAACAATAAAGTTGTTCTCGGCATGAAAGCTGCGAGAGAAGAGTGCGGACGCAATGAATTACTCAGAAATACCGTCTACAAAGAGTTGTTGGCTGTATATGATTACTCGTTGCTTGAAGAAGACATGATGAAAGATATCGTTTTCGAGCTTTTCACTCAACTCGCGCTTTTCAGCTACGATGTTCAGGCATATCGCGACTGGATTAAAACCAGGAAAGTCGAACCACTGATTCCGAAAGATCCGCCCACCGCTGAGGAATTAGCTGCAATGGAAGCGCAGAGGCTACTTGAGCTTGAGGAGAAGAAAAGACAGGAGGAAGAAGCCAAGAGCAAGAAGAAAGGCGGAAAGGACTCGAAGAAGGAAACAAAGGATGCGAAAAAGAAAGAGGAAGAAGAAAAAAAGGAGGAAATCCTTGTAACAGAAGAGCCAGTCAAGGAGGAGAAGCCTGTTGATCTGTCTTACTATAACAAGCAACTCGGCGCGCTTGATGAGAATAGTATTACTCCAGGACTCTGTTTGGAGGCATTACTGGATCAAATCAATTATACGAAGCTCGGATACTCTGAAGCGGCTAATACGACAGTGCAGGAGCTCCAGCAGATTTTTTCAAGTATGTCACAGGATCTCTATGATTTTACCTCCACGCTGAAAGAGGCGGAGAATCAGAAATCGGCTCGCAACCTCGAGAAGAAAGAGCCCCATAAACTCCTTATCGATGAGATCGATGAGATTCAACTCAGAACTTACAATAATCGCCTTGCCAATGAAGATTCGGCTGAAGAACGAGAGCGTCGTACCTTCGATGAGATCAACGTCCCAGGTATCGATAGAAACAATATGCCAGAAAGACCATTGAAGTCCGAAAAACTCCGTAAATTGGAGAAATCTCAAATGCATCCTTTCGTTTCTAATGACGTGAACGATTTTGAGAGGTTTTTGGTGTTAGAGGAGTTCGAGAAGCTCATGAAGACCAAAGACCCTAGGAAAGAATGGAACTTTGGCGACAGAGTCTACGAAGAAAGATATAACAAATCAGGCTTGAGGATGAAGCTTTACAAAACCCTCCTTTACGAGCCAGATGTCCTTTGCCAGTACTACGATAAAGACGATTCGTTGCTTGTGTCGACTTATTATAATAAACCTCCATCGAGAGTCCTGCGAAAGAAATGGAGCTGCGACTGGAGAACCTTGCCGAACTTAGAAAACTGGATTAGATTCTTCAAAGGAAGTGAAAATTTGAACACCAACTTGTTCTACGACCTTGACTATAGGATCGTCGAAAACCTCCATGAGAGAGTCAAGCAAATGTACCCTGATGATGATAGTGTCATTATCTGTGGAAAATTTAACGTTGGATCTGAATCTTCCTACCATTACAGAGTCGTAAAGGAGAATATTACTTTTGGATTGAGAAATTCAGCGAATTATGGGGATAAAATGGCGGAGCTCTGGGTTAAGTTGGAGAATAAAACCCGTATTTTGGTAGAAATGGAGAAGAATATCCCCGTGGTTACTGAAGAAGAGCGACGAGAGGCGGAAGAAAGGAGACGATTGGCCGAAGAAGCTGCAATTGAGCGAGCTAGGCTGGAGGAAATTGCGAGAAAGGAAGCTGAAGAGAAGAACAAGAAGGGCGGCAAGGATATCAAGAAAGGAAAAGAAACGAAGAAAGGCGGTAAAGAAGAAGAGAAATCCCCAGAAACTCTCGTTGAAATGCCTCTTGAAACTGAGCCTGAGATTCCTGAGACATACTCTGCAACGCTGACTCTTACGCTGCAGAATGGCTTGATTGTTAAGTATCTGGCAAATGGAGATATCGTTCAAACGATCGTCAAGAGCATCCCAACGAGTACCTACCAACAGCGACAGAAAAACCCTGTTCCTTTGACTTCGGAAGAGGAAATCAATAGAGTTATTACAGGCAAAGGTAAATTTTTGAAATTTGAAGGAAGAATCTAAGCAATTTTGTAGGTTCTGTGATTAAGTATTTGAAGGACGGCACGACTCGTATTTTGTATGCTAATGGCAATACTGCTGAACTCCAGAGCAATGGAATTTGGGTCACGATAAACAACAAGGGAATGAGAAAGGGAAGAAAAATCAAGGATAACAGAGAGATTGAGTACGATCCGATCCCTTGCGCCAGCAAAACCGACCCACAGACTGGATGTAATTATTATTGGCAGAAAGATATGTGTTTAATAGCGTGATTTTTCATCGGATTAGGCAAAGTCTGGATAAGAGAAGATCAGGTTATGGTTATCAAGTATCCAAACGGTTTCCAATACACCGTGCATAAGGATGGCACGCGTTTCCTGATTTATCCTAAAAAGGACACGATCATCGTGGAACATGACGGTAATTTATTTTTCTCTTCTCCTCAATTCTAAATGAACTCGACTCTTCTAGAATTCGCGTCTGTGAAAGTCATCTATGATAAATCTAAGGAAAGAGCCGGCACAATCATCGGAACTGAAAGTAACTAAATCTAATATTATTATTACATTAGTAAACCTACTCCTCAATAGGTTCATATTATTCCTATGGATTCGATAACATTATGGAAAGAAGTTTCGATGGTAGAGTTACTGAAACCTACCTTCCTGACGGAACAAAAGTTGTGGGCTTCTTGTAAGTTCTCCTAATTTGTAGTAATAATATAAACTAATTCCTTAGCGAGAGAAAAGAGATAGAAGGACACGACAGCTACGAAGACTCTCATGTCCATCTGATATACTCCGCTGATGGTTCTGTCGTTAAAACAACGGAACATGGAGAAGTAGCGAGCCCTTTCCAATTAATTTATGACTAAAAATTTCTCTAGGTTTTATTGATATCAGCAAACGATCGCTACGAGCTCAATTTAAAGGGCGAAAATCGACAAGAAAATGACATTGATTATTACCTCCAACTGTTTTGCTCTCCTGAGGAACGAAGAAGCGGCGTGTTTACCGCTGATCTCGTGGAAAGTAACCTTGTTGATCTATCCTCCAAAATGATTAAACTTCAATTAAAGAGGCTCTATGGACTCAGGACGATGAAAACAATAGATTTTTAGTGACTTCTTCCGGCGAAGCGAAAGCCTATCTTAGCGCCCCAGTTAATCCGGAGCAAAATCAATATGAAAAAGAGAATATTTTTGATCCTGAACAGCGTCCTGGCACTCCAGAATTCCCTGATGGCGAATTCGTTGAACCTGAGAACGAACAGTTAGATCTGCCAAAGTACACATTACTCACTCACCATACAGCTGAGCTGAAACTGACTTATTAGGCGCCACTTACAACCTAAACTCTTCGTGATAAACAACGACGATACGGGTTCAGAGCTCTTAAACAGCACTCAAATAAGACACTATGTCCAATTACAAGAAAACGTAAAAATCCCAATTACAAACAGAAACGACTCACGATTTTCCTATAGAATCCAAAATGCCGTAGAATTATTGAGGAAGTAGCGGCTAGCTACCAATGCCAGAGCATTACATATCTCACAGAGCTTCAAACACTCGATGAAATGAAGACTTACCTTGTCAATGTGGACATTCCAGAAAATATAGATATCATTCCTAAAGTCGAGAAAAAGCGCGAGCGACCGACTCTCATCAAATTTACTTTACGAAACTTCCTGCAATATACTGAGCTCGATGAACAAAGCCGCGAAATACTTCAACAAGACAAGGCAGCATTCGAGGCTTGGAAAGCAGCAAGAAAGAACGAATTCGGCCAGAAACCGCGAACTGATGAGGAAAGAGAAAAGGTAGTTCACATTAACTTTCTTCAAGTGCGTTATCTGCTATGTTTTGTGATATAGGAATACCAAATTCTCGTGAAAATCACTGAGGCTAGAAGAAAGCACATACATAAGGAAACCCACGACGAAAAGTTTGAAAATGTTAGCACTATGAATCTCAAGCAAATCTGGGATGAAATGGAGCATTTCATGGACACCAGAGAGACTGACAAGCTTGCTGATGTCATGGTAACGATTGATGCGCCTCCTAAGAAGAAAGAGAAAAAGGAAAAACCAAAAGTAATTCCAACAAGAGTTACTTACGACATATGGGGCGAGTACGAACATCTTTCTATTCTTTCTCAAACTAATGTGTTTTCTTCAGGGAAATCGAGCCTAACCAAATCGATCGTAATTTGAAGAGCGAAAAGAACGAATTTGTTGCAAACTACTACGGAACCTACGTCGGAGAGAAATTCATGCTTGTAATTAGCTACTTCTTTGTTTCTCAAACACTAACTTCATGAATCTATCAAGACTCTCCCTGAGGAAGATCGCAACATGATAAAACAGAAGAAATTAGAACAAAGGGACAGAGAGGAGTTCCTTAAGAAAACAATGTCTAATATGAGCATGACCAGCGGGTCTCAAAGAGAAGCTACAGCCACTAAACAAGAAGGTGATGACGGCTCTAAACCGCAAACTACAATTCCACAGAGCCAAGAGGTAAATAAATTTTACGTTTCTGCAAGACTTACGATGAAATGCAGCGACCATTCCCTCAGGGCGGTATGACTGCTGATGCTTTGAAGAGGACTGCGCAAAAAACGATGTCGATGTCCAAGACCATGGAAATCGCATTAGCACAGAGGGAAATTGAAGAAGCTAAGCAAGCCGAGCTCATTCGCAAAACTCGAACGAAAGACTTTGATGTTTATGGAGCTGAGAGAAAGACTCAAGAGAACGTGGCTTGCCTAGCGAGATCTTCTCCGCTCAAAGAACTCAATGCGAAGTAACCAGAATCGCTTGTTCTTTTAATATTTAAACACCTGCAATTTAGATATATTACTGTAGAAAGCGGAACTGAACGCAGAGTTAAGATCAGCTCCCTGGCTAACAGAATGCATTTACATGCTCCATCGGTCACAAGCATGAGAATGCAGGTCAGGAGACTTATTTATGGCTTTGGAATAACTTCTTTTCAACAAATTAGGATGATTTCCATCTCATGAAAAAATCGTTGGACAAGATATACCCAATCGAAAGGCTTAATGACCAAAAGAATCTCATGATGACAGCAGCGCTTTCTGATAATCTTAAAAAGGATATCAACGTAACCCATTTACGAGAACTTTCCTTCTTAATATACCTTTGTCTATAGATTCTGCCTGCAACAGTCGATTTCGGACCTATTAGAAAAGGCGGAGTGTTTGAATACCTCGTTGTGGTCAAAAACGAGGACGTGATTCCACAGAGAATTACTGTTAAGAATCTCTCGGTCAACGAGTCCTATGAGAGACAATACATCGCATGGAAAGAAGTCGAGAGAAAGAAGAGAGGAGACTACGATAGTGCTGAAAGACCTGAAAGAATTCGTCAGATGAAGGTTCCCTTCAGAGTTGATCAAAAAGAGCTCGGATTGGTAAATACCTAATGATCATCGAATGATAATGACATGGAATCTATCCTAGCTTTCAATGGGTATTAGCAGAGAGTTATTGGTTCAATTAGACACTGCTGATTTGATTCCTGGAGAACAGTTTGAAGCAAGATTCGAGATTTGGACTCGCCATGATATTTACAAGGTAAGTGATGGAATACCAGTACAATTGTTTTATTCCATGGCTTTGTAGATACCACTGAAGGCTCTGCCGTTGGACCCATCAAACTTTGAAAAGAAAGATATTGAAAGCAGACAAGCTTCAAAACGTCCTTTACTGAAACCTGTTGTTAAAGAACTCAGAGTAACCATTTTTTATTGAATAATATGTTTCTTACCATGCATTTTTTCATTTCATAGAAAGATGAAAAGGGTAGAATTAGAGGGTATCTTAACGCATCTGATAGAAAGGACCTTTCAGGTAAGTTTTGGTAGTTAAAGCCGTCATTATAACTTGAATTCTATCAGATTTTATGGAAAGTGGCGCATCAGATGCTCTTCCTAAGCTGAATTTCGAAAGAAACATAAACCTTGACCCGACTGCATTGCTGCGTAAGAACCAGAAGAAGGATAACGATTCTTACTACGACAACCAGGACGATACTATCCATTCATAAAAAATCAAATTAAATTGTTTCTTTCTGCACATTCGAACTTATTTTCTCTGTACAATTGCATAGAAGCAATCAATAATGTTATAAGAGCGACTAAGAGCTACAAATAATCACAAAAAAACTCATCAATTTAATTCTTTCACATACTACTACTGATCTCAAATCACTCCAATACAATATAACTTAAGATAGCAGTAGTATACACATAAATGTCGTAGTAATTTTAATTTGAGTATCAAAGGCAGGAGGAAGCCCCTTGTTAGTGAGAGTATAGTCGTATATATATTAAACAACCAAAAAAAAAGTAAAGACGATTTGAATCAAAGGATTTATTCAAAAAAGTAAAATGAAATAGATAACTAACTACGCAAGGCTTGGAGACAGGTTTTTCAAATGGAATTTCTCCGTCGAAGAGCTCTCTTTAATCGTTTCAGGTTCCTTAATCAAGAGCTTTTCTCCTTTATCATCTTTCATTTCCATGACTGTCTTGCTTGCTATCGGGGAAGAGTCTTGCTGATCTGGACGAAGGTCAGAGTCATAGAGGTTTAGTCTGTCTTTGCTGCCGAAACGAGCGTAATAATGATTACTGTACAGGTAATCATCGATTTGATCCTCTGGACAAGCAGACTGCTTTCTCTCCTAAGAGAATAAAAGTGTTTAGGATATATGTTGATTTGAGAAAAAGACGAACTCTAGCAGTTTGAAGGAGGTCTATGGGTTTGGAGAGCCAGAAGAGACTGATTATGATGACCAATGGGAGAAAATGAATGCAAAGTGAGTAAATAAAATCGCAGATAGCGTCGACTAGATCGTTCTCTAGAGGAATAAGCTGACAATCTTCAGTGTCCCAGAAATAATGAGTAAACGTCACTATGAATCTCGCGATGGTAGAAATGAGAATCGCTGTAATCAGATAGCTATTTGGAACTTAGGAGGTCTGTGGTGCTTGAGAAAAATACCTTAAAACATGGGAATCTCGCTTTAGGCGTTTCAGTGTGTTTTCATCCAATATCGCGAGTTCCTTTTGCTTTGCTATCAATCTCCTCAAATAGATCGCTTCATTTAATGCACATGAGCCGGCATTTCTATGTTTTTTGTTTACCAGTCCCCAAAAACAGACATAGCACGATATCAGCAATAAATCGAACCGCCAAAATTACGGGATCTCTGTAGTCTAGCCAATTATTTGAGAACTGCCTTTGAGTGCTGAACAAAGTTTACCCAAGCATTTTCTGCCGTTAGAATCCATGTTATGTTGCAGCATGAACACAAGAATCGCTAACTCGGCAATTGCGCAGCCAATAATAAGCCATTTTATGCTAGGAAGCGTGAGATATTGCTATTCCCTGACCATGTTGAACATACATTAACAGTGCTTTTTTCGATGCTGGAGCAAACTCGTTTGCTTTTTTATTGAAAATCATCATCACAAACAGGAAGAGGATGAATCGGAAGTATTCAAGCACGACGTAAGTTGCAGGTTTCCTGATGATTCCAGTATGAACGAGATAAACTACGAGGGATTATTGGAGTAATTGAAGAAAATTGTACGAGCATTGCAGATCAGAGCTAAGTAGAGTAGTCCTTGTGAGGGTCGAAGCAGTTTTTTTGAGTAACGATACTGTTTTAGGATTTGGTAGATGATGGGAAAGAAGAGAATCAACGTTAGAACTGTGATCAGTCTCACGCTAAATAAGAGAATTAGAACATTGAGAGCACATCAGTGTGTACACAAAACATCCTTCTGTGGAGATGGTGGTCTTCTCGCCATTATAGGATTTATAGGAACAAGTGATGCATAAGATGCCTTCGGCATCGTTTACGTAAGTATTATTGGTCATGAAGAGGGGTTGTACTGGTTTTAAACAGTTTAAGCCGTCTGAAGGGAAATAATTTAATTATTATGCTTTAGAACATTGGGATCAGTGCAAATATTACTCGAATGGGTTCTTACGTCTGAGGCAAGTTTGAAAAAAAGTAATTGTTTCCAAAAAAGGAATGGCAATGAATGACAGGTTTAGGAGGTTTACACCTTAAGATCCAATGTTTCCGTCTTGAAATTGATGGAGAGTATTAGGATGAGATGGGAAATCATAGGACCAATTATGTGATGGAGATGTATAATTCTCTTCAGCATGCAACAGCAGACTTGGTTTTGAGCAATGAATTCGATAAATTCTTGAGACTAAAGACTCTCTAATCTGGTCAAAAATAATGAAGACTCAGAATCAACTTAAAACATTGCGAAAAGCATCGATTCAGCAACCCAGAAAGCCGTCCTATTGAAATTAAAATAGGAAGAATTTAGGAAGAACCCAAAATTTATGACTTTCATCAAAGTTGGAAAATTTATCTTTGCGGTTTTTCGAATAGGAATAAATTTCAGCAAACCAAAAATAAGCATGCTTCAAAGGAAAGAAATAACCAACCAGCAAATTAACTCATGAAAAGGCTTGCTAGATCAACATCGCAATGCTAGCATATCTGTCTTTCTCTTGATTTTCTCATCCATGAGACCCGTCCTCTTTTGAGTAGTAGTTTCGTTCAATTCCTCTCACATTTATTAATCGCTACTGTTTGACCTAAGAAAAATTCTTCGATGCTTGTGATGCACCATCCCTTCGGACATTCTTATATATTGATCCATGAACTTTTAAATAGTAATCATCATATTTGGCCATACCTTCGCGTTCATACAAAATCAACCTCCCATACAGGTTAGCAAAATATCTATTACTGACATATTCTTTTATTGTGTTGGATCTTATAGCTCGACGCAAAATTCCTCATCATGCTTATTTGATATTTGTCTCTGATGAGAGACAAAGAATACACAAAAGTAGGAGTAATGACTGCACTAGATATTTATGCATAAAACACATGCTAATTTTTATCATTAGTACCATTTTGCACCTAATCTGACTTCAATATTTCTCCTTTTCTTCCTAATATTTTTCATAAGATTAGTCTCTATGAATAAATTAATTAACGCTCTCAAGAAGTCAAAAATTTAGAAAGATTTCTTTTTCAATTCATATTTCCAATGAAATCTCACTATTATTCGCTGAAATTTATATACAGCGCTACCCAAAAAAACTTAATAAAGCCGAGGCAATATTTGTAACGTATCTCAAATTATCCAGAATACAAACACCTCTCCTAGTTCACAGCAGCCTTAAAACCCATCGGAGACGATTTTATCGAAGCCATCGGTCGGTAGGTCTCATCATCTGTAGAACCTCTTTTCTTTTTGCATAGAGACTTCGCCACTGTCACCCAAAACATCAGCATAAGCCCAGCCACCAGGATCACGATCCCAACATACAGGATACTCACCGTTGTAAATTTATTCCGATGGAAAGCCAAATTAGTGGCAAAACCAATGCTACTATTATCCATGTTGAACATCAAATAATAGTTCCTCAAGAAGTTATTTCCCAGGATCCACACATGAGATTCCTTGGCTATCGTGTTGATTTGTATCTCGCATGAGCCTCCGCTTTGACTCACATAGCTATCCCCATATATCGTGAGGTTAAGCGAGTTATTTCCATAGTTCCCATCAGTGAAACTGAACGTCAGCGGAGGGAAACTCTCGGTTACGTCACTACATTGGCATTTTGGGAAATTTAGTTGGTCATAGATACAACTAATATTGCTATTTCTCAGTTTTGTGATCAATTGGTTAATCACTGACGCTGGGAGGCCTAGGTGCCCTCGCTGAACAGCAATTAACGCAATAGGAGTGTGATATAGTACGACCTGAGTGTCCAGGAATAGTAATCCGCCTACCGTCAGTGTCCAGTTCCTTGGATCCGCTGTTTTTATGTAGGTAAACTTTGTGTTATTTGTCTTCGCGGAGTCGTATCCATCGATTATGAGCTGAGACTCCCTGTCTTGAGAAGACCCAGGCTCATGGCATAAATAAAGCGAAAACATTCTATTCCTAATGAGGTCTGCAGAGTACAAAGCGTCGAGAAAACTGGGAGATTTGTATCTCCCAACAGCGAAACCTAGCCCTAAGACACCATCCGCGTTAAGTCCTTCAAGATTTTCAACAGAAGTTGCGAGGCCAATCATCATATTAGGCACGATGAGGTTTTGTCTGAAAGCAACTTTTTCGTTGGCTCGAAAGACACGGGCAACGCCGTTTCCGCTTTCGATCGGGATCTTTTCAGTTCGGTTGTTTGCCTTGCAGGTGGTGGATAGTGAACAATTGTATTTTGTTTTGTTTTCGAAGCCTTGTGAGCTGAGATTGGCGTCAGGAATCCAGAGCCATGATGAGCCTGTGTCCAGTAGCACATTGAATTTGTCTTTATCAGGTCCGAGTTCTAAGGTCGCAACGTATTGAAGACCTTCGTACCCTACCAAAGGAATGGTATTTAATGAGGAATTTTGCTCGGCGAGAAGTCTGGGTGAAGGGATTGGTTCGAGTTTGAGTGGGATTCTTAAGGATGAGAAAGCCGAGTCAGCACTAACAAGAATGAAGTACACCGCTAACAGAAGGAAAGTGTGTTTTTTATTAGGCATGTCTCATCAATGAAGTTTGTGTTATTTAGACAATTAAAACAGTATTCCAGAATCGAGCGCCTTCGCGAATTTGGTTAAATGATGCAATTAGAATTTGTAAGAATATTTAGTTGATCCAAGACAACAGCAAATGTTGTCCAGATTTAACGTTTCAAAGGTCTTATGAGATTACTTTGGGAAGATAAAAAGTTATCTTAAATTATACTATCAGTACATTAACAATTTAGCCATTCTTAGTCATATTTTGAGATAGAATTTTAGAGAAACAAGGAAGATCTAGAGTGCTGGCTTACTATAAATGGTTTGGCAAGATGATTGATCTTTTTTTAATCCAAAAGAAACGAACTTGCAGAAATATCGATATATTACAACAAGTATTATGCTTGAAAAGTTATAGAAAAATTACTTTGGCCAGAGGAAAAGGTATGGATGATTCACCACATTCTTCAAATTGATATCATATTGAACACTCAATCATCAAATCAAATGTAGAAGTAAAAAACTAAACGAGATATATATTCATGATGCCTCTTAGATATGATAAAAAATGATAAAACACGGTTAGATATAATAAGTAGTCCTTGAGTCTAACATAGCCTTAAACTCCATTTTTCGATAGCAATTTATTTGAGATTAACCATTTTGGTACTGGGAGAAGCGCTGCCGAATAAAAGTTTCGGGTTCATTTTATTTGGAGATCTCGTCCAATTAACATCTACTTTCGGCGACCTCTCCAATGATTTACTTTGATTATGACGACCTCTTTTACTAATAGGTGTTTTTCCATTAAGATCATCAATAACTTTTCTCCAAGGCGCTAACTGATATCTAAAGAACCTCTGGAGCCTTCGAAGTGCGTCATCTTCTTCGGCTCTCTTTTGTTTATCTTCTAGCGTACAATCACCGAAATCTTTAAGGGTTTTAGTCCAAGTTTGCATCAATCGCTCCAAAATCCCCATTTCCCTACCACCATTATTAATGATACCCACGTGATATTTCCAATGAACAATTTTCGTGATCGTTTGATGAAACCATCCTATAAAAGTCACTAATAGCTTGCCGTTCATTACACTCGAGTCAATTTGAAACTTATTTTGAAAAAATCTTTCTCCTTCATAGAGCTGATTAATAAGTGGCTCTACTCCCAGATCTCTTCCAATGTTGTTTAATTCTTGAATAATCAAATGCACTTCATCATACTTGTTAGCCAAATATTCCCACTTCGAACCAGCTTCCAAACTCAAATTCTGCCCTAGTTTCGGAGTATCTTGCTTCGTCAACAACTTCAAGCCCCTGAGGAAGAAACCCGAGTCATTCAGTGCTATTAACACAGAAAGTCCATCGACCTTACCCTGGCCGACCGACCAGCTCCGCCTGTACATTTCTGTCGTCTCGAGCTCAGATACTGTAGGATGAATCGTATGCAAACAATTCGCAAAACTGTGATAACTGATTGAAAATGTATCCTCCTCGCTGGAAATATTTTTTTGTGAATTAATCAATTTAAAAATTTTGCGGAAACGCCGCAGTTTATTTCTTCTATAACCCTCCAATAAGACTCGCAGACCGAAACCAGAATCAACTAGCTCTTGCGAGACCTTTTTGTTAACTATCCTCTCTTCCAGCTTTTTCTTCAAACTGACAAGCTTTTCCTTCGAGGCTGAAGGACCTAGCACGATGTCTACCACCTCGAAGAGCCGTTTAATTGGAACAAAGCATTTGTAAGTAAAAGTTCTCGAAAGTGAATTAAGCATTGGGCCTTGGAAAAGCAGGAATCTGCAATGTAAATAAAATAGAACTTCATCCACAGCCATTTCCTCCGTGAGGAATTCTTTAAACGTAATGACGTCCCATAGTTTGTAGCTAAGTGGATTTTGCAGCAACGACAAAAAGCGGCCTCGTAGAACCGCTGGCTCTGGGTCATCAATTCCTATCAGTCTGAGTCTACGAGATTTCGAATCGAAGATGAATTTGCCGAGCCAAGAGAAAACAAACTCTGAAAAACGCGAACAATCGTGGTAGTCATCTCCGTAACAAATAAATTCGTTATACTTTGAATCGAGGATCGCTCGGATAGTTACAACGAAATCAAGATCAAAGACAGGATCTTTATTTTCTTTCAGAGCCTTGGCTTCTAGGCCTTCAAATATCGATTCAAAAGGCATACGTTTTATCGTGAAATCTTTCAGTTCCATTCTGTCAAAGGTATCCAGCTGAAGCCTCGGTACGTTAAAAACCTCAACGTCAACTTTCTTGCTCTTCCTGAACAATTTTTCTGAAACGAAAGATATTATTTCAAGATCCGCTTTTACAGTTTGCCCTAGCGCCATTAATTCTGACGATTTTTCATTGATATGATGAGACGCTTTTGTTTCGTGCTTGGCTTTTGCATTGACAACAGGAATCTCTGGAGGCAAATCCCTTAGCTTCTCTCTTAATTTTTTATTAACTCCTTGTAGATCAAAGCAGCGTGATTGGTAAACACTACATTCCTCTCGGCTCATATTCGCTCTTTCTCGATAAGCCAGGTATAGGTCTTTATGGCGACTATTCTCACCCTTCAGCGAAGATAGTTTCTTTTTCAGATCCACTAATTCCAGTTTACATGCTTGGTAGTCCTTAGCGAAATCTTCAGTTTTCAGGCTCATTGTGCGCACGATTGCTTCAAGCCTATCTACCTTGATAGCTAAGCCGTCTCGCTCTTTTTCTACTGCTCGTACTCGAACCTCACATTCATCGCGACTCTGCGTCAATTTTGCAATTTGCCCAGCGCTTTCTTGAAGTTTAGATGTGAGTAAATCACATTCCTCGCCGAGTTTATTCTTCTCAATCTGTAGAGAAGCTTTTTGATATTTCCACGAAGAATCAATAGAACTCGCTCTTTCATTCGCTTCCTTTAACCTCCTCGTTAGCCCAGCGAATTCTTTCTCCTGATGATAAAGATCTCTGATAGTCCTTTTCAACGTTTCATTTTCTTTCCCAAGGGTCCGTTTCTCCTGCTCTAACAGTGTAATCCGCTCTGTTTCAGCCCAAAGATTCTTTATTAATAGGTATGTCATCAGTTCTGCTTCAACACAGCTATTAGCAATGGCAAACTGCTCGGAACTAAGACTAAGGATATTGTCTGCGAATTTATTGTAGATCGTCTCGAAGTGAGTGATAAGAAGCTTCATCGTACTCATGTACGCTCTCGAAGAAAAATCCATTTTGCGAAGCTCTTCTCTCTTCGTGAGCGCCGGTTGGCTCCGAATTCTGAGTTCTTGTATTTTTTCAAAACCGAATTCGCACGGTTCTTTGGAAAGCGAAAAATTCCCTTTATAGGTAATTCTGCTGTACTCATCATGAGATGATTTCGATATTGATGGCTCTTGAGCCAACGATGAAATGGACTTGTTAGATTTTGAAACTGAAGGATATCTGTTGGTTAATCTCTGAAATTCTCGTCTTGTGCGTGGAATAAATGTGGTGGGGTTCAAATCAGATGGCATATTTCTTCGAATGAAGGGCAGTTCGGGCTTCTTAAGAGGAGAAAGGATCATAGACTCTTGATCAAAAGATTTTTGGGAGAGTCTGTTGGAAGTGGTGCAGATCCCGAGTAAAGAATCTGATGGAGAGAGGCCTATATCTGTGAGGGTAGCTTCTGCGGGAAGGGTGAGCACCCGTTTCATTTTTTCGAGGGTGATTGGAGTATGAAACTTCTGGTTCATTTTTAGCTCGCTTGATAATTTTTTATTGGGAGTTCTGTGAGTTGTCCTATGAATTAAATAAACCACTCACGACGTTTTGGTTAAAATTATTCAAGAATTTTCAGTATATTATTTCTGGATGTAGTTTAGCTGTAAAAGAAACCAGATAATTGACAATTTTGGAATAATCATGGATGATAAGTTGATAGCGTTGATATTTATTTCCAAATCAGGATGAATCTTATGGTTACGTGCTCTAATAAGTCCTTCCAAGTAAGACAAAATTGAAAAAAACTAAAAAATTATTGGTATGTGTGATAAGTGAATATATAAACTTCTATATCGTTTTTAAAAACTTCCTGATAATGGTCATTGCAAAAAAAGTAGCAGCTCATGTTTCATATGCATAAGGACACGCAAACTGAAATGATTAGAACTGGTTCATTGAAAAATAGTTAGAAAGTCAGTTTACATCCACTACGGTAAATACAGACGGCTTTTCTTTGGCTGCACGCTTTTGTGGATACAACTACTTTTCTTTGCTTCAACTCTCTCACAAACTGGTTTGCTACAACAACATTTTTTGATTCAGTCCACCAACCGTTATTTCAATACTCAAATTATGAGTGTTTCAGAAATGGCATCAACATAAATTCGCGTTTCCGATCTGTAAATTCAAAAAAATTAATTGCGGAAAAATTTCAAATTCAAAATTTGATAGGGTACTGACCCACTAAAATCCTATCTATTTATAAATCTGATGAAGCCATCCTATTCTAAATAAAATTTGTAAAAAACTATTCGGATAACGCATAGCGTTTACTCCTCTAAACCCACAAAGCCCACCTCCCCATGCAGCAACCGCTTACTAAACTCCCAGGGCATGCACGCAACAATTCATGGGCTCACACCGTGAACCAAAGCATTAAACCAAACCCTCATTACGAACGATTTAACGACGCTTCACCAAGACAATCCTATCAACCAACAATACAAGCTATAGAGGAAGATACTGAAGTCATTGACGAACCTAACACAAGTCCTCTCAAGCCAACCCCAAATGAGCTGTCGATCAAACCGAATCGAAGCTCAATCACCGATCAGCGAGATTCTCCACAGAAGATCATGCAAGAAATTTCTCTATTCTCGAGTAAAAGAGCTGACAAATTCTCTATTAGCCTCGCGTCTGCCAGAACTGCCTCTTCAAACCACTCTTTCTCAAAGGACAGCAGCCTTGAGCATGCTCAGAATATGGAGAATATTGAATGCTCTGAAACCCTTGACCAAAAGATTCTCTCAGATCTCGATTCTCCAATGATTACGCTACGATTAGCCAAGAAATTTGATGAAATTACATTTGATTCTCCAAAAAGCCTTGAACAAGAGCTTGCCGAATTTCAACCTGATAATTCTCCACGTGGCATGGATACTGACACAATAAATTATCTAATTTCTCTTGAAGAATCCTACCGACCCGATCCAAATTATTTGGCATCATTACAACCGAATATTACTGAAGAAATGAGAGAAATACTCATCGATTGGATGATGGAAGTATCCAATGGCTTTGGTCTTGCACGAGAGACGCTTCATTTTTCTGTGAATTATGTCGATCGCTACCTTTGCGCCGTACTGAACGTGAAGAAAAGCCAACTACAGCTTATCGGAGTAACTGCGCTTTTCCTCGCTGCGAAATATGAAGAAATTAAATTGCCAAGGCTCAACGAATTTGCGAAGACCTGTGCTGGGATGTATACCTCTGAGCAGATTGAGCAGTGTGAAATAAAAATGATTAAAGCTCTTAATTGGAAGTTAACTCCGCCTACGATGAATAATTGGGCTCAATGGGATCTCAATCAATGGGATTTATTTATTGAGAGGATTATAAGTGACGGAAATCCTGAATTTTCCTCGTTGCTCAAAGAAGTCGTATTTTTCAGAAAACAGAATGACAAAAGTTACTTCAGGTTTCGAGAGATTATGCAATTATTGGACGCATGCTTGCTTAATGTCAAGACCCTGAAATATAGTCCCAGAACGTTGCTCGCTGCGTTCATGTTCCTGGCTATTGGGAGCTACTATGGCGTCTTTGACAAAAGAGAAATATTTGAAAAATTCTCGAAAAATGGCCTTGCTGCACTTAACAAACCGACGGAGTTTCATAGATTATTTGCAGCGTATTTGGAGTATTGCTTTGGGTTCCAGCTCGAAGAACTTGTGAGCAGTGTTGAATACGCGGCAAAGTATTTCCAACTGCCATTGAGCTTTGAACCTCCTAGTATTGTTGTGTTAAAGAAAAGCAAAGGAATCATGCAAGAAAATTTTGAAGAGTTCTTGAGCTATCAAACATACCATCCGAAAGCCCTTGAGTATCTTGACACGATCCGATCGTAATTGCCAAGATAGATATGATGTTTCCTGCAAGCTGGCATAGACTCGGACAGGTCTTCTATTTTTTATCAAAAAGCAAGTGTATTACTAAATACCAACCCTACTTCATTATTTTAACCTCTTTTAACAATAGTTTTATAACGTCTTTCGTAGTATTTGAGTGGATATCAACTTCTATAAATTTTTATAGGAAATTGACTAACAATTTTCATATCAGGCCATTCACTTTAATATCAACGCAAACTGTCACTGAATCATTTTCCTATAGCGCCCATCACTTTTTTTTAGCAATGCTTGGTCTCATGCATCGAATTGATCCTTGCTCTCACATGATTTCCAAAACAGAATTCTGTATGATTGAGACTTTCAAATGTCTTTTTGTTTTCTCACTGATTGTAAATCTCTTTTATAGATAAAAGATCTTGTGATGTAATAATAGATTATTCAAGCATTCATAAAGCTCAAATATTTATATCTCCATTTTTCAATATATATATAATATTGATCCTCAGTAAACTCCTTCCAATCACAGAATACGACTGTCATCCATTCCCTTAGGCTTATCCTGGCCATTTCCGGATGGTTCAGTTATGAGATCCCTCGAAGTGTTGGGGTCTGTCATCTCATTAGGAATCAATGACACTTGTAATGGGTATGCTACATTGGCTTTTCCTGATTTTGGTGATAACACTTTTTTCTCATTCAATTGAAGACCTTTCGGCTCGTTTTCGTCCTCATCCCACAAGAACTCCTCACCGGATCCTTCATCATCCTCCTCGGCTCCAACCTTATGCTCTCGTTCAAATTTCTCAAGGTCATTAAGCAGCTCTGGGCTTTTTTCAATGACTCTTCCCAGTTTCTTAAGGTTCGCTTGCATTTCTTTTCCCATCAGCTTGATCATTTCCGCATTTATCCTCGCTAATCTCGGATCAGTCTCTTTTTCAAGCTCAGCATAGGCCGCTTGAAGTCTCACGAGCGCTGAGAGGGTTTGATAATGGTTTTTCTTATAGTTCAAGAACCCTGCAGTCACATCGATCTCATCTTTAAGCTTGTGAGCCTCCATTGACTGATATATCTTTGGCTTTGGCGTGAAATTAAAGACCTCTTTCTGGTGCTTCGTAAGCATTAATTCCTTGAACTTCTCAAACTGCTGTACTTTCTTTACGACCTCTATGATATCAATATCATTGCAGAGTTTCTGCTTCACCTGCTTCATGATGATCGCATCCGAGTTGTTTCTTTTCAAGCAATCGCAAGGACACATATCACGTAAAAAGCTCCTGAAACCCGATCGAATCTTGATTCCAGCCAATTTTTTAATAAAAACCTGTTGGAGTCTCGTTAAAATATCCCTTGGATCCGCTTTTGGACCTGCAGATGCAGACGCTAGATCTATTTCACCCATACTATTGCGTTTCTTAGAATCGCCCTCTTTTATTGCCATCTCAATATGTTCCGACGGCTTTCTCTTGGGGCTTCCTCCCTCATCATATATCTGGTAAACGCTATTCGCGATTGTCACTTTCATCTTATAGAGGTTATAAGACGCCGCTAAAAATCCAAAACTCGCTGATAGGATCGTGAAGATACCTCCTATCTTAGATAGAGTATCTATCAGGGTTGAATAACTTCTATAGTACTCATATACCAGGTCATTCATTCTCAACGTGACCTGTAGCAATGGCCCAGTCGCATTCGTATAGAAGAGAGTTTCCACATCTTGCCTCTCAATTTTAAAGGTTTGTTCGGATAGATTCCCGGAATATGGAACCCAGCTTTTCGTGCTGATGATGTTGTATTTCGTGATGTACATATCCACAACGTTTGATTGCTGATGAGGAATGAACCATCTTCTGCTGAGTAGACCAGACTCGTATGGGTTATAGAAATTTGAGACATCGATAACGTTATCTGTGTAGAAGATCTGCATTTGATGGGGCTCTCCACCGTCGATGCCCGTGTGAAGAAACTCGTCGATTTCGCTTTGATCTTTACAAACAACCTCATTTCCGGTCGCATTCACGCAAGGAGACACGGTCAACTGGATAAATCGGAAGACAGGGCTGTTATAGATCCCGCTAACCACAAAAGTTGTGTTTATAGGCGGACAGGCCAAGGCTCCAAGACTGTAATTGGAGTAAACTTCTTCAAAGTTATCAATAGGCACTTGTTTGAAGAATTCTTTGGTACATTCTGTTAGCGGGTAAGATCTGGCTAAGGACTTATCCTGTGTACCAGCTCTATAGTATTTGGTGACGATGGAATAGTTGAGTATTCCTCTGGTTTGAGAGAAGTTGACTTTCTTCAATCCCATCGCAAAAATAAATTTATTCGGATCTAAGGCGATGTAATCGTTTGGAGACTCACGAGAACTAAGCGTGATCACCGATACCTGTCGTTTGGTCATCTGGACGCAGTAGTTGATTGCGATGGAAGTCAGAACCGAAACAAGTATAATGGTGAGAAAACCAGAGAACGCTGATGTTTGTTTCTCACGGTTTTGGATGTACCAGAACGACCTCTGCCCAAAGAGGACATCGAATTTTTGAATGAATTTGAAGAATTGTGTAGTTCTGCTTCTGCCAGTGGTCATTGATTTAGGATAAGACCCGATTTAAATTTCCTTCTGATGATTAATTAGAGATTGAGAGAAGTAATTAAGCCAGAGGCTGTTTTTATGAACTGTTAATTTAGGCTCATTCCAAAAAGACCAGAAATTCTAACAAAAAAGTTGATTAGTTGACTCTCAGCTTGAGGGTGTAAGACTCCTTGAGATTTCCCCTCGAACTATAGAATATGGAGAAATAAGCTTGCAGAAAGAAAGAGCAATTTTTTTCTTCACATATAATTCAACAAATACACTTTATCTCAAAATGAATGATAGTACCTTTGATTCTCAGTTTATTGAGACTTGTATGTGTCATGTCCATCGCTTTGAGCATTTAAGATCTGTTTTCAAATATTTCAAGGAAATAAATATTTTCTCAGTTGAGATTACAAGGTTACTTCTTTCCTCAATGGAATTTAGAAACACATAGCACACACAACGTATAGGATTCGACTATAAAGCAGCATCGACCCTTACTCTAAGTATTATATTCATTTCTGAAAAGTAATAGCTTGCTGGTGTTTCGGATCCGAATCTCCAAATTAGTTTCAACTGACCCAATCAAATTTTATTGGAACTTAACCCCAAATATGGAAAATAAGCAAGACGAAGAATTATTCCTCTGCCCAGAGATAGATGAAGCGGATTCCGCAGAACTTGCCTCGAAACAAAAGCAGCTCGATAAGAGTTTAAAGCGACATGAAAAACGAAAAAACCGCGATGATGAATGGAATCATAAAATGGATGAGAGGAAACAGGAAAACAAGGTATCGAATCCACATTCTTTTGCATAACTAAAATGCAATGAACTAGCTCAAAAGAAAGGAACGCAAGAAAAAAGCAAAATTGGAAAATAAAACCGCTCAGCAGGCAAATAAAGGAAAAGAAGGTGACCCATCAATCACAGAAGAAGAGAAAAAGCAAACTGAGAAGAAGGAAGAACTTCCCAACTACAATTTTAAACAGCTAAATAAAGAGAAAAAGCAGAAATATAAGGAGTTAGTCGATAAAGGTCAAGGGATCATAATCGACTGCTCTTTTCAATCTGTTATGAGCGAGAGGGAGATTAAAAGTCTTTGCAATCAGCTCGGGTTATGTCAAGCGAAAAACAAAAGCTATCCTATCCCGTCAAAGCTGATGATCGCAAATTTCAGAGATCAGGTCAAGGAAGTAGTTACTCGATTAGGTGGATTACATTGGGGCATTGGTCTGTTAGAGAAACATTACACCGAATATTTTCCTACAACGGATCTGATCTATCTTAGTCCAGACGCTGAAGAGGAAATTGAAGAGCTTGATCCAAAGTAATCTGAGTCTGAAAGACAATGTTGTGAAATTGCCATAGGAAAATATATATCATAGGAGGACTCGTCGATCGAAATATTTATAAGAATGGAACTTATAATCAATCAGTTCGAGAAAGTAGAATGTGAGTTCTTAGCTTCAGCTGATATTCTTAATCTCAGGAATTCCAAGCAGACGGCTTCCGATCAGCAAATACGTGAAATTGAGTTTGTCGAGAATCCTAAACGTTAATCATGGTATTTGCATGAAAAGTTTGACTTGTTATTCATATTTTTTGATAGTTTTCGAAATTCTGTTGAGGCTTATCAACGGGGACAGCATGCAAAAAGCGCTTCAAGAGATTATTCCTGTGCGAAAGATCGGAGAGCATACGAAGCAAGACGAAGAAGGTGATGGTGAGCTTGATGATTCAGCAGAAACGGAGGGAAAACAAATTACTGACCTATCTAAAAATTCTGATGTGCAAGGAGACCAGAACGACGTGGCCAAGTAGGGAGATAGCGTACAATAAATATTGGAGAAAAAAAAAAATACATAGGTAGCCGAGGAATATAAATTTTCGTTTATGAGGTGTAGTTTTCCTTTGAAGTCTATCTTTTCAAGTGTTAATATGAATTGTTGACAATAAATACAGTCTGTTGCTTTTTTATGGTTTAATGAGTTTTGCTAATAAGGCTTCTGCCGCTCCAAAATTTATAGATTACGTTGTAAAAGTTGAATTGAGTTTATGTGAGTAACTTGAAACATTCAGCAGTTTTAAGGGACTGATTTTGATCGGGCTAAATTTGTTTCTTGTTGGCAAGTATAAAATTTTATTGAAAATTGATCCCAAATATGGAAAATCAGCAAGACGAGGGCTTGTTTCTCCTTCCAGAAATGGATGAGATTGAAAATAACTCAAAACCTTCGACGGACGACCAGAAATATACAGGTACAAAGAGACAGCAGAAGCGAAAAGCTCGTGAAGATGTATGGAATCAAACCAAAGAGAAACGAAAACAAGAAACTAAGGTTCAAATTTAACGCTTACTTTTGCTCATTCCAATTGAATGCCCAGTTGAGACAAAAAGAGCGCAAGAAAAAATTGAAAATGGAGGCTAAAGCCATACAATTGGCAAATAAGGGAGAAGAAGGTGATCCATCGAATCCTGAAGAAGAGAAAAAGCAAACTGACAAAAAAGAAGGTCTTCCAAACTTGCATTTTAAGCAGCTGATAAAAGAAAGAAAACAAAAGTACAAGGATATGGTTGAGAAGGGACAAGGAATCATAATCGATTGCTCTTTTCAAGATATTATGAGCAAGAAGGAGCTTAATAGTTTATGCAATCAGCTCGGGTACTGTCAGGCTACAAATAAGAGCTATCCTCTACCATCGAAACTGATGATTTCGAGTTTCAGAGACCAGATAAAGGAAAAAATTACTAAATTAGGTGGGTTGCACTGGGGGATCGGTCTGCTTGAGAAACATTATACTGATTATTTCCCCACAGATGATTTGATCTATCTTACTGGAGATGCTGAGGAGGAAATTGAGGAACTTGACCCAAAGTAAACTGATCATTGAGAGGAAAGGCTGTGAGACTTAATATTATTTGTTTTAGGAAAATATATATCATCGGAGGGCTGGTCGATCGCAATCGTTTGAAGAAAGGGACTTACAATCAAGCAGTGAGTGAAGGTAGATAATGGCAATATTGATGTTTGATATGTTAATGCTGATGGTTTAGGAATCCAGACCAGACGATTCCCGATCAATAAATATATGAAATTGGGAACATCGACCATTCTTGCGGTTAACCATGGTATGTCCATTAATATTGTGAGTTCTCACATTCATAGTTTTCGATATTCTCTTGAAGCTTATTAATGGTTGTAATATGCCAACCGCACTTAAAGAAGCGATTCCGACTAGAAAAATAGAGGAATTATATAAGCAAGAAGAGGATGATGAAGAACTTGATGCACCTGTAGAAAAAGAGGAAAATCAAAGTGATTCAAAAATTTTAAACGAAGCGAAATCTGGTAAAGAAGGAGGTAATATGCAAGAGAAGCCAGAATAGAGATGCTGCATGCTTGTTAGTTCCCAATCTTACAAGGAAATTTCGGGATTTAGGTGGATAAATAGTTTTAATCATACATCTTGATGCTTTATTATATTTTTTTTCGATTAGCTATTTCTACACATTTTGGTGTTTTCAAATTTTGAGTATTCTCGAATAAAATGATCATCGGGAGCGTTCAATAGAACTCGAAAGATAATAATCTAGCAATTTCGAAATAATTTGTTTTTTGATGATAATTATAGGGATAAAATCGGATATAGGTAATAATTTAAAGAAGAAACTGGCTTTATGTTGTATATATCTGTTAAAGAATGTATTCAAGAAATTGTTAGTTCATAAACAAATTTGTATGAAGAAATCACTAATGAGAAACAATTTTCTTCAAAAACTTTAACATCAATGTTTTTAGTTTTCAATAGGAGAAATTGTAAAACGGAATTCCATAACAAGTCTTCATTTTTGAAGCAACCACGGGCTCAGTTTCTCAATAGCTTCACTCGATTCAACTGTTTATTGAAATTTTCGTTCAGCGCGTGCTTTTTGATAAATCTCTAACTCCGTCCTCAGCTATCTCATTTCAGCTAAACGAAGCGTCTGAAGATGAGTCCAGCTTGTATTCTTCCCCAAATTCTTCAGTTCTTCTTGATATCCAATACCATTATTATATAAATCGAGGACTTGGAGATGCTTTTGTTATTTAAGTCTTCACAATATTTTTTACCAAGTTATTCCGAAGCACATTGAATGCTTGTATCTGGTCCGGATTTGATTAAGGGTAGATTAAAAGAAATTGGACGTACCTTCAAACACCTGATTTGACTAATAACAAAATTGGATGGACAGGAGCTACATATATGTTACAGAGATACTTTGCTCCTTATATCACCAATTTTGATATTGGAGGTATCAAATATTTGAAGGTATGTCCATTTTTCGTTCCTTCCCAAATATTTCGCTCCTTTCTTACAAAATGTAATTCAATTTCTTAGGATTCTTCTATTACTCTTTCTATAACTGAGTTTGCGAAGTCATTAGAGTGAGCAGTTATACTGATGGACCCTAATAACCGCGAAATATGATTGGAGAGTACTCAATATCCTCTATATTAAGCCAAAAAGCTTCATTTGAAGAGACCGATTCAATGGGACGGGTTGTTTTGTCCCTTCTTCGTTCCGAGCATGATCAATTTTGAAATAATGAGAGAGAAAGAGAGCTTTACCTGTTTATTTTTCCTTCTTCTTCAATGTAATATTGTCCTTTCGAAAATATACCTATTGTTTTGATGTTTGCCAAAGTAATGGAAACCCGCTATTTTCAGGTGGTCGTGACCTGAATGAGAGGAGATCCGACAAACGAGAATCGAAGATTGTCAGCCACTTTCAACGATATTCACAATCTTGGTATCTTCTATTAGTTTCATCAATCATTTCTAATCGATAATTGTTATT
>ENA-UOTX01000252-UOTX01000252.1-compost-metagenome-genome-assembly--contig:-NODE-252-length-60155-cov-30.852941_pt1 | contig 60155 bp, 43 predicted proteins | sample MGYA00238143_ERZ746982 | MGnify/ENA primary metagenome ERZ746982 (study PRJEB28758, sample SAMN06268862) | compost metagenome | isolation source: single cell | place: USA: California, Emeryville, Joint... | reverse complement strand
AAGTTAATGAATAATTTTGAAGCATGTAATTTAGTAAAACCATTGTAGACGCTACTCATCAGTAGGTTGTTTATTGTCATAAAAGACTTCCGTTTGGAAATGTAACTATTAATACGCACTTGGATAAGTTTATTGTCTATTCCCTCTTTTGCCAAAAATTTTAGCATTACAGAATTGACTCTGCTTTGTAATTTTCGTAGTCAGATCCCAATTAGAAAAAAATTTCAATTTTTAACCGAACAGAAATCATATAGATCATTAGCAAAGTACTTTATCTTTAAATTATGGGTCTATCAATCTCTAAACTGATCGATCGGCTTTTCACGAAGAAAGAATTCAGGTTCTTGATGCTTGGACTCGATGGAGCCGGTAAAACAACAATTCTCTACAAACTAAAACTAGGGGAAATTGCTTCTTCCTATCCTCTGATTGGAATGGAAGTTGAAACGGTTAAATACAAGAATACTACGTTCACATGTTGGGATGTAGGCGGTCGAGAACTCAGTAGACCTCGCTGGAGGCATTACTATAGTGGATAGTAGAGTGCAAGGACTAATTTTCGTTATTGATTCTTCAGATACAGAGAGGATCGAAGAGGCTAAGGAAGAGTTGAAGCGATTACTTAATGAAGATGATCTCAAAGACGTTGCTCTGTTGGTATTTGCTAACAAGATCTCAGCGGCGCCATGAGTGCTACTGAAGTTGCAAAGAAACTCGATCTCAGCACTGTAAACGACAGAGAGTGGTATATTCAGGGTAGTTGTGCAATAACAGGTGATGGTTTGTATGACGGTCTTGATTAGATATGTAGCACAATCTTCAAGAAGAAATGAGTGAAAATGGAAAAAGGAGAACTCGTAATTGATCGAAAATAAATTTTAAAACATTCTTTTGGAAAACGACTTACTCAGAAAAATCTTTTTTTCAGCACAGATTAACAAACCAGCTCAAAAGCTCTCAAAAAAGATGTTTTTGCTTTCTAAAATCTCGGGAAAATGCGTCTAGTTCCTTCTGAACTACATACAATCGTAAAATAGAGGACAAATTAATTTAGAGAACTAAGCTTTACCTGCATTGCTGTAATAATGTAAAAGATTTAGTATTTATTGTTGCTTCTTTTCGTGGAGTTAATTTTTCATGAGAGGAATCAGTTTTGGTATATCGGTTTGTTAAATGAAAAGACATTACTTATTGGAAACCATGATCATTCTCATCATTAGCCGTTAAAATCTCTTATTTTATCTTCGTATCACATCAGAAGTTAGGAATGCCATAAAATAATCGCTAATAGCGTTTGCGCCAGTTTGAATATCAATTAGAATCCCAGGTGGACCAGCATAAAAAATTATTACACTCTTACAAATTTTACTGGTTTCTGATAATCAAAGACGGAAGCAAACTACTGGCCGGATTCGAATTTGGGAAGGATCTCATCTGAAAGGTTCCGAAGCCGTTAGCATTGTCCCAAGAAGCGATTCTCAGAGGTTCATCATCCAATTTCTGATTAAGATACCTTATTAAAGCCCTAGATCGCTAAAATGCTTTATGATATTATAGGATTTTCTCATAAAATGTGCAGGTTTTTCTTCCTTTTCTAAAAGCACGAGAGAGCGATTGCCTGTGAAACCAATAGAAGAAAGTTAATATAATTGATCGACTATCGAAAGAGAGGTTTACTGAAATAAAAAGATATTTAGCTTCTCAAAATTTATTTCTGCAATATTTCTGGCTGTCGATTGGATTTTAATGGAACTTCTTAAAAAGCAGAATAAAAAAACGAATTGCGATTTATTCATGCTGCTTTATAAAAATTATTATTATTAATTATACATTTCACATCGATTGGAAATGCAAGAAGGTAACCATCAGAACACAGGTAAACCCAAACCTTTTTTGCTTTTTTTCTGAATTCTTTGAAGCTAGAAGAAACATCCCGATACTTATATCTCGTCTCAACGAAAAGCCATCACAATTATGTTTTCGTGATAACTCACTTTCCAACTTTACTCCTACCTTCATGACCTCCGAGATTAAATTTTCTTCAGGTAATTCCACCCGTTTTGATTATAATATCTCTTATCACTCTTCAGGCCGGCCTTCAATCGAATCAAATTCGATAAAAATCGAAGAATCGGATCATTCTCTTTCCAAATCACAATCTTTTTCAGAGTCTAATTTACAGGAATCAAAGTCATTTACTGACCTTCAAGGCCTTCTAAATTCAACAAATTACATTTCAATGCACCTAAACAATCTCTCCCACGCGCTTAGCAAACCTCGAATTGAGTCTCCGCGATCTCTGCCCAATTTATCTTATAGAAATGACATTCAAAGTCAATCTCCATTCCTTGGAATGGACCAGTCTTCAATTTTCCCAATGACTCATTCGAAGACTTTAGGACAGTCAGTTCTACACTACCCGAGTTCGATTGACCAGTCTGCGGCTAAGATTCAGCTGTTAAACCGTAGTTTACTATGTCAGGGCACTACTACCCGGTTCCACTCTCAATCACTCAGTTCCATCCCAAACAACTATGAGTGTTTGCCTCGCCCGCAACTACAAAAGCCCTCATTCCTCCAAAGCACCATACAACAGCAGTTAGCATCGCCTTTTGCGAATCTCCAATGCCAGTTTTCTGGACTTAACCAAATGGGAAATGCGAATCACTCTCAGATTCCGGTTGGTAATGGCTACCAGGTTCAGAAAGTTATAAAGAAGAACCAGCAAAAGTTTATCGAGCACCATCAACATCAACGAGAGTTTCAACAGAGACATCTTCAATCGAAGATGGAAGCCTTACAGTACCTCGAAAAACAGCTGGAAGAAACAAAAAAGAAGAAAAAGAAAAAGCGAGGTCAATCGAGTCGAAACAAGTTAATGGCAGAAGATTCCGGATTAGTTCAAGCGAAAAGTCTTTCAGAATTTTCTGAGCTTTACCTCGAGCCTACAGGATCTGCACCAAGCAAAATGGTCCAAGAAAGCAGAACTTCGCCCAACTCAATCCAGAGGGACGGGATCGATATCGAAGAAGATCTTCACAAAAATCAGACTAAACAAATGGAAATTTCATCTGTTACGTCGATTGAAGAAGAAATAGCAACGACTATTCCCAGTTCCAAAGGAGTTAGTCAACGTGAGAGTTTAAACAGCCAATTCGAAGGGTTAACTATTAAAGTGTTGGATAGTTCAATCCTCTCACAAAAAAGTATTTACGTTTTGATTGGCTTTCGTTTGATTGAGGAATAGATTCGAATACAAGCACTCTTTCTCTGCCTGAACTAGTAGTCAATGATGAGAATAAAGGTAAGGGTCTACTTTTCTTCAAATTGCTTATTTGTTTAAAATGAAGTTGTGAGCAATCCAAAAAAGCCTAATAGTCTACAAATGATCGAAGAAAAAGACGACGAAGATAATGCAGAATCTCCAGGAGGGAAAAAGGTCCCTGGGATTTACAGTAAAGAGGAAAGACTCGAAAAAATTTTGCAATATAAAAAGAAAATAATGAAGTGGCGCATGGCTCATCCCTTAAATAGGAACTTCCTTGGGAGAAGCTTTGTCGCAGGCAGTAAACCGCGAATTCGGGGAAAGTTCGTGTCCAGAGAGGAATACATGAAACATATGGAAAACGCGAGGAAGAATCAAATGCAAAAATCTTATTCCATATACAATTTCTTTGGTACAAAGATTGAAGAGTTTTAAAAACTAACGGAAGAAAAAAAAGAAGGCCTAGGAGAGTTTGACTCGAATTTATTGTATTCAAGAATAAATTTCATTTTTTCTTTGCGGTGAGAGTAAATTACCTCACTCTACATACTCTATACTTATCAACTCTTAATTATAAATTTACTAAATGCCATTTAATTATCTGTACATTGCATTTTTATACAAGCATTACTATTTGTTCAAAGATTACCATGGAAAAATAATTATTATCGAAAATTCCTTACAAACAAATTATTCTTCCAAAGCCTCGCTAATTCTCAAGTCTTTAAATGCACCTGTTTAAAAAGCACATCAGTAAACTTGGATGGAGTTTGCTTTGAAATTCCCATCGAATTAGATTTATCGAGTCACTCTTTATGCTTGAGTCTTTCACTTATTTATTCTTATTAATATTGGAAAGGTACTTAAAATAGCAGCAATCAAAATAACCCAAGCTCTAAGAAAGCACCAGAGAAGGCTAAGAATCCTTCTCTTGAACCTCCATTCGTTGTGAATGAACAAAAACACATTCGATCATGATTCTGAAGAGACTTAACTATCATCACCTTTTGTATTGAAAACAACAAAAGTTGTAAAATGAAGCTGGAATAGTCATGGTAATATTTCACGCCTCATAACTGTGACAATCTTCGTAGCAGGGTCGGTAATTCCCGATGAAATAAAGGCAAGCTAAGCAGCTCATCATTGCTGGGATTCGGAAAAACCCGATTGCAAAAAATTTTAATTCCTTTAATTAACTCAAATAAAAAAGGGACGACAAGCTTATAAAACATGGAAGAACTTTACGGGTTAATGAATGATCGCTTTCAAGTTTTGAAAGAGATAAATGACAAATTCAGAGACGCTTCTAACCTCTCTAAAAACGGTTTCAAAACCAATTCTGGCGGCAACGAAATACAAAAGCTCTCTGAATATCTCTCTCAGCTAAAAAGAGCAGAAAAGCTCCGAGTAATCCAGGAAAATAACTATCTCGAGGTCGTGTGCAGTCTGCGAGGTTACGATGATTGTCAACTCATGTACTTTTCAATCTCTCGCAGTTTTTTCTTACCTAATAAATGCATTATTTAGAAGGTTTCACAAGAATTCTTTCAGGACTATGCAAATAATTGAGCCAAAGTTCAAAATGGAGCAATTCAAAGAAACGGGCCACTTGAAAGACATTGCAAAACTATATTTGAATTTCTTCAATCACACGGGATCACAGAGCAGAGCAACCGATTTGCAAAGGATATATTCTCTCAATAAAACTTCAAGAGTAAGACTGCTGCTCATTATGCTACAGCTCACTTGTTTTCAACATAATTAGCTCGCTATAGTCTCGGTCTTAACGAAATGGCTGCTTGAGATCGCGAGGAAATTCTTCCAAGACTTTATCAGCCAGAAATCAGCTGAATTCTTAGACCTGCTAAACAGATGCGAGACATCTACAGTGAGCACACCACCCAAACTATCCGAGAGTCATCTCTCTGAAAAATTGCCGGTTTCGGTAAAAAAGAAAAATTTAAATGTTCCGATGAATATTGGGAAACTTTTACTAAATCCGGATCTGTTTACTTCAACGAGTCCGTCTACAAACTCTACACAAAGCTTCTTTAGCACAAAATTACAGTCGCCGACAAATCATGGAACAATGAATAATAAATTCATATCACCAACCTCAGAGACCGAAGGAATAAATGAAAATGAATGCACTCCTTCCAAATCAGAAAATCGGGCGTTTTCGTTCAAAGAAGCCTTCGAGAAGGGTGATTTAAAGAGTTTCTCACAAGCAGCTACTCCGAAAAAGCCCGCAGATACGTCCATCGTTGAAAACTCTCCCGGAGTTCTGAGCCGCGGAAATATCAATCGAAAAAAAAATCTCTCACAAGGATTGTCTATCACTTCAATGGCGAACTTGCTGAATCATTTTGAGATTCAGAGTCCTCTCTCTACAACTCCAGCGACAAGGAGCCAAAAACGCCTTCCTTTGATCATACAAATTCCCGTAAAGATGAAGCCGCAGAGAGACCCGTATGAAATCCTTGAAGATCTGGAATTCAATGGAATAGTAGGAAACTATGATGCGGTCTCTAGACCTCAAACAGCTAAAAACAATCCGAAGGTGATTAACATAGACCTAGAGAGGAGGCGTGAGTATGTTTGTCTGGTTTACAAAAACCTGTACAAAATGAATACTGAAATCGAGAAAGTCATTCAGAGCTATAAAAATTACGCTCATTCCAAACAGAAAATAAATTATAACTTAATGGATGGATCGAAAAAAGGAGAACTTTATTTGGAAGGCGTAATAGCAGAAGAGTACAGAGAAAAAGTTTTGCAACTCTTGCAAAAGTCATCGAACCAAATAAATGAGAATAAGAATCCTCTCAGCAAACCCATGAGACCAGCCACAGCATTCAAGGCTACTAAAGACCAAAGGAACAGCCAATCTGCTACTCCGAAAAAGAATATTAAAATTCAGTTTGTAAGCCAAGCCCAAAGCGAACAGGAGAGCTCGGAAGCCAAAAAGGTGAACGAAAGCCAGCAAAATTCTTCAATGGGATCTTGCACTTTCTCAGAAAAACTCGTTACTGACTCTCCTATGCGGAAGACATCAAATGGTTCGAATCTTGATGGACAAGGTTCTCTTGTAATGAACGTTGCGAAGAAATACCTAACAAATCTGACGATCGAAACATCAGAGCCAGCAGCGTTGAACTTGCTGCATAGTTCTATTACTCAGGACGCATATATTAGAAAAAGAAATCGGAATGCGAGTGCAAAGAAACCCATAAAATTATTGAGCACCCACATCGGCGGTGCTCCAAGATCATCAGCAAGCGTAGATAGAGATCAGTCTTCAGAAAAACAGCTGCCAAAGGTGCAGTGGGAGCATCTGGCACAGATCGACAAAGTGAGCGCTATGTTTCATAAAAGATATAATCAAGCGAAACAAAGACCTCTAACTTTAACAAAACAGCAAAAAAGCAATTCAATCGGTCAGACTCAGCTGCGCGGGCAGTTCCATATTCACAAGACACTCGTCCGAGATTTAACTTCTCTGAATTAGAATATAGCTGGTAAATTTTCTGTCTTATATGACGACGATGAAATTCATTGATATTTGAATGCTGAGGAGATTCTGTTATCCGTTATTGACAGGAATGTTTTGGGTATAAATATTTACTGTAACTCTTTTATAAGACGCGGCTACTCCTTTATATGATGTTGGAGTATGCGTGATTTATTGATATAAATTCAGAAGATATTCTGTTGTCTCTTTTCATTCTATTTTACTAGGATGAAGAAGATATATATGCTAAAATTACCATTAGATACAAAGAAAATTTGTGTATTTTGATAATCAGTGCTTATGAAAATAGCCGCAAAATTGATTTTGTTAAAGCCGCTGGATACAATTTATCTGTGAGTCAAGCTGTTCCTTATCGAACTTCTCAGCGATTTTATGTAGAGGTCTTCTGCTTGCGTTTCTGCAAACATAGTCATAAGATGAAAAAGCCAAAAGCTCATAACTTACCAATTTCAAGATTTTGAAACTTCTTTTCCTTATTAATACTACCAGGAGTGCGAGATTCTGTCTCTTCTCTATCTTGCTCAACGTCGACATTTCCAGCCTCATCATCCTCTCCTGAGTCCTGCCGATCGAAGTCATTTGGTCCTTCAGCAATAGCTTCCTTCATTTCCTTTCGAATCCTGTTATTCTTCTCTATATACTCAGGATTCTGAAGCTCTTGGGCAATCTTTAACCTCTCGATCTCATCAAGGGTGTTTTGAGCATCCTTTAAGGAAAATACTTGTGAGATAGCTTGGAAGTTTTCAGTTAACCTGAATATCCACTGAATCGAGAATGTTTCTACAGTTACTAATCACCTGCAAAAACGCTTCGGCGACTTTTTCACGAGGATACTCCGTATAAGGATTTGAATTCTTATTATTAACCTATAAAAGAGCAGCGTCAGCCTCACAAGACGAGAGTTGAGAAATTTCTACCTTATCAAACCTTTTAAGCATCTGCATCGACCATGTATAGAGCTTGTCATTGATCACGCGGTAGTTTCTGTATGAGAGACTCTTGACTTCCAATTCTTTTTCAAGCTATACATTCATCTTTTGAGAATGCGGTCAATTTGCAAAAATATTGCCTGTTGGAATTCCGTAACCTCCGTCTCCTGTCTCGGAGTCGAGCTCACTTTCTGAGCAAGAGAATTTTTCAATGTTTTCACTTCCTCTGTCAATTGCTCCTCAGTTTTTTTCAACTCCTGAAATCTCTTCTCGTAGTGTGCGATTGAGATCAATAACTCGCTATATGTTTGTTCTCTCGACGAGAATCTAGTAACAATCTCTCGAGTGTCACCTATACCCTATAATGATAACATTTTCCTTAAATATGACATCGAATGATGCAGTACCGTTGAAGCCTTAATTTGCTGGTAAGCTTGTTCTACCGCCTGATACTTCGTTAATTCTCTCTCCATTTTACTTTTGAGGAATTGGCTCAGAAATTTATTCACTAAGACTAGTTTTCTCCATTTTTTCTGAACAAGAGCTCAATTAGAAGACTTTTAGCAATAAAACTCTCACCTCTTGCGCTAAATTTTGCTCGTGCACCGCGTTTGTCGCTATTTCGAAAGTTCGTTTGATCCTTTCTTCGCTTTTTTTATTTGAAATGCATATTTATTACAATACTGCTGGAGTAAGGGGAACATACCGTCCATGCTGTTGGTCTTGACGAGATTGAATCGCATGCTTAAAAACTAACAGGCTTTTCTCTCGCTGCTGTTTCTCATACTGAATGTTTTGGATGAGGCCATCTAAAAACACCCTTGATTTGATCTGGTCCTGTTGCGCTTTTTTGGTCCCTTCGACCACCTCTTCAAGCTCTTGGTTTGTAACGGCCAAAGCCTGGTCCAACCCAGCCAATTTTTTCCTATACACTACCTTATCTCGCTGAGAAAATTGCATTAGTCTGCCATTTATTGCACAATAGTTACTCTGAGGATATCCAACATGTGCTCATATTTTTCGCGATCCATCTCCGCACGCTCATGATGAATTTTATAAGATTTACAAGTCTCTTTCAGTCGTTCATATTCCTAGCATAGGGGTTGTTGTTATTCTGAGCTTCTGGTTGTAGCTTGTTACTTCTTTTAATGCTTTGGCTTGCATATCTAGAGCTTCTGTTTCTTTTTGTATCTCTCCAAGACTCCTTCGCATATTCCTTGCAGATAACTCTTTAACACTTTCAATATGCTTTGTAGAATTTAATCGCTTCCTCAAGTCGACAAGGTTAATAGCAATCTCTTTTTTCTCGTCAAATCCAATCTAGTAGAGAGATTAAAACGGAAGAATTTCAACAGGAGCATCAATGAAGGCAGCCCATGATCAATAATCCATATGCGAGAGAGAGAACCAAAAAAAAAAAATGAAATGAAGAGTTACATCATTGTCGTTGCTTGAATAATCTTTTACTCTCGCCGTATTGATTTTGAGTTGCTCAAGCGGTTTGTCTCTTGAGAAAGAGTTATTTGCATTAACCAATCTGATTGTCCAGAGCTAATTCTACCTGATAATTTTTTGCACTACGCGTTTTTGGGCATCCTTCGCGCTTAGCATCGATTGAATTTTCTCGTTTCCCTTAGTTGTTTGAGGCGTTTGCCCAAGAGAAGACGATCTTGCTTTAAAAAAATTCTTATCGAGCTCAGGTAGTCGTATCTTTCGGGCCGTAGGCGTTCCAAACTTAAATTTGAATTGTTTAGCAACGAACGCTTTCGCTGGGTCCTATTATTTTCTTAGTGTTAGGTAATCCTAATCGTTACGTCCATCTTGTACTCCAATTGAATAATTTCTTCTCCGAGTGATTCGATATTTAAATAATTGATAAATAATTATTGGGCAAGCACATCCAACAAGAGTTTCATTTTTTTAATTAATTGAGCATATCTCTCTTTCCAATAGCTTTGTCTGCAAATATCATCAATTGATGAGCACATTTAACCTCAGCAGTGCCTAATAGCTACTTAACTGCACTATTGCTTACGACTGAAAGATTTAAAGCTCATATTAACTCGCTATCTTTATACATAAATCGCAACCGCAAAAATATTCAATCAATGGGTAATACTCATGATGACGATAATAATTGTGAACCTACAAAAAAAATAACCTCCTCTTTAAACTCTGAAGCGCTCAAAATGTGCAGGTTTTAAAATTTCCTATCCTATTTCTTTGGAACGTGCTGTCTCAGTTTCTCGATCACGCTTTTGTCCTCGCTGGAAAAATCATCTGCTGTCAATTCGACTATTTTATAGCCAAGTCTATTGAGAATCAAATCGTTTAATTCTGCTTCATAGGTTTTAACGTCAAGCGAACCGAGGAGTATTTTGCTCATATCTCTCACCTAGATACGTTACATAATGAAGCGAGAAACAAGTCATGCGGTTTACCTGGACAGCCAGTTGGTTAGGGGTATTCGGATAAATGAGATAATCAACGACAGCGGGGAAATTGACGTAGTTCCTTACATACGGTATTTTATTCGCATCGAGGATGGAGCCAAGCAGGATTTTCATTCTAGAGTTGGCTGCTATCATCTTGAAGCAATGCGTGTGCAAAAGCATGAGATAAAAATTGGTTTTCGACTCATCCTCCTCGATGTCGAGTCCGATTGCGTATCTGTCGAAAATATTTGGCGCTACATAAAATCTGATTGTCTTTTTCACGTTCTCATCGAAATTCGTTTCGATGAACGCTCGATACACCTCTTTGTCTGGGCTTGTGTAAGCATTGTTGGGGACTTTTCCAAAATTAGAAAACTCCTCAGTGAGATTCGTTTCTTCGTATAAGAGCTCTCCTTCACTTACTCTGAGTTCAATAAAATCCTCGATCGCTATGAGTTTTTCAGACAACGGCTTCGGATCGTTGAAAAACTGATCGACTTTCCATTTATAGAACTCGAGTTTCTCAAGAATCGATGCTGGGAAGACAGTCTTATTTCGATATGGCATAGTTCTCGTTAAGATGTCAATAGTAAGCAAATTGTCTAAATAGCCCGGATATCCGCAAAGATCACGAACTAAATCCGTGTGAATATTGTGACTCTCTTTGAAATAACCGTCGATATCTTGGAGGACCCTACTCAAAAAACGGAGAAACAATGAGCCAAACATATATCTCTAATGAATGTACTTTGGATGGATATCGCCGTGGATAAGCAGTTTAGCGATGAGATCGATATTTGTAATGTACTTCTCGAGCAATGAAATTTCAAAGCTAGATAATTTCTGGAAAATTTCACATTAGACTGAATTTTAAATGGTTGTTTAGGATTACCCTGTCATAGAACTTGGTCCTGCAGACAGGAATGGCGTCTAGCTTGATCTGGTATTTCTCCAAGAGTTCCTGGTGAACTCTGCCTATCGACTGGGATTCCTTCTCCTCTTTTGGTTGGGAGTCCACTGGGCGATCCTCCTTTTTGTCGCCGAGCTCTTCGAGGATAGTATCCGCCTGAATTTCAACTGGAGGTCCCTCTTCTTCTTCAACCGGAGCTTTTTCCTCCAAAACCACTTTCTGGTCGGAGTCTGGAAGTTTGGTTGTCTCGTCGATTGGCTCGCCAATGTTCTGCTGGGGTCGCTTCGATGACTTAAGCTCTAATTTTAATTGGAGGAGCTTTTTGACTCCAATCGTTTGGAATTCCTCATTTAACTGCCTATAAATAAACTTGATCACGTCTTCGTCGAGCTTTTCAGTCGACGGACCATTTGAAGCCTGGGTGCCTCGAATAACCTTCGAGTAATTCAGCTCTTTGAGCAACTTCCAGTTTCGAATGCAAAACTTTCGCAACTGGTGGCTGGCTTGCTGTCCCTTTTTCAGTCTCTGATCATAAGTGCTCTCGAGTTCTCGAGTTAGTGCTTCAAGGAAATTGCCATCCACGATTTTAAACTGATGGAGATGAAAAATCAAATTTATGTCCTTGTCGTCCTGGAAAAATTTGGCCTTGGCGTTTGCAAACAAAACTCTCATTATCAACGGCTTGTACAGCAGGTAGCGATCTGCAGGAGTCATCAGACTTGAAAAAAACTAAATTTGTGATGAGAAGAGAGTCGGAAACGGAGTGTTTTACCGGTCTATGGTTGTATTTGTGGCCTTTATCTCCCAGATTTTCTTCGATATTGAATCGCTCATAATACCTATCAATATTAGATAAAACAGTTGGAAACTCCAGCTTACAGAGTCGCAAGGATCGTTTTAAACTCTTGCATTTGGTCGTACCGAAGTATGGCTAGAGAACTCAAATTTAGGATCATTTCCCAATCCTGGAAGGTCAGGATTGAAGAAGCCTTGAGTTTTTTCATGAGCTAAAAAAAAGAGCATTAACTCACATGTTAACCAGAGAATTCACCCACCTTTTCAAAGAGACAATTTATGGTGTTATGATGCAGGATTTCTTGAAAAGCTTTGTGATGAAGGCTCTTTTTGAGTTGATCGTAGGCTTTCAGATGTCTGATAAGGTCCATAAGCGAAAGCGACTCATAATACTCAGCAATCACTGATAAATCTTGCTGATAAAACTGCTTTATCACATCCAGAAACTCCAGGTCGATGAAATCCTCTGCCAGGAACGACTCAATGATATTGATTTGCTCGAAATGCTGATATTTCAGGAAAAACGTGTGTAAATGAACGATGACGAACTTTTTCAAGGCAGGATCTCCAAATCTGAACTCCTTGATGAAATTGAACAACCGATATATCGTTTTGTGGTCCACTTCCAAGTTATCTGAGTTAGCTCTTATCTTAATCTCGTTAAGTACCAAAGAGGTAACTGAGGTGTCTCGAATAGCGATTAGAACCTCCACAAGCTCTCTAAACGTAAAGATTTGATAGTTATTCCTCACGTAGTTCACAAGCAGTCTCCCGCTCTGAGACTTGATCGAACGGTCTATATCAACTTTGGGAAGTTCTTGGGAGTGAAAAAATTTCATCCAGCGTGGATTTTCATTTTCTGTTTTGGACTTTTCTGTCGTTTCTACAGGAGTATTTGAAAAGAAGAACCTCCCAGACTGCTCCGCCCAGGGTAGTTTGATGGAAGCGAAGTTCTGAGTTACATAACAGGCCCTTTTCGAAGATATTTTGAGAATGCTAAAATACTTTATCATTTTTCGATATTTCAATTAAAATATATTCACGGCTTAAAAGCAAGGAAGCTATAGTCATATTAAGACCGGCGCACCTCAAATCAAGAGACTATGAGGAGTCAGAGGTAATCTCATATTTGGATGATTTGGACTGGAATAGGTCATTAAATGGAGCAGAATCTCTTAAACTAATTCTTTTCCTGTGAGAATTATGAGTATGAACATGGATAAAAGAGTCTCATCTGAATCTCATCTGAAGATTAATTAACAAAGGCTGAATTCATCAAAAAAAGAGGAATTATAGCTGCAGAAGTTGCTTAAGTAATTGGACTTTGACAGGCTTAGATAACAGGTAATTTAATCCTGATTTTTCGCATAGCTGTTTGAGGTTTTCATCGATTTTTCCACTCAACAGCACGATTTTCACGTTGCTTTTCTGCTTCGATTCTAAAAACTTCTTTATAGCTAGGGCAGCCTCCATGCCTGGGTTGTTCGGGACCTCGCAGTTGAACAATATGAGATCAAGTTTATTGAACATGTTCTCAACCATTTCCACGGCTTTTTCTCCATCAGTCGCCAGGCTGGTGCTACAGTCGAATTTCTTAAAGAAATTCTGCAAGAACTGCACGCCCATAATGTCATCGTCAACGATCAAGACGTTGCACTTAGCTCGCAATGATATCGAGGACAGCCTCTCCCCGCTTCTTCCTTTGAGTAGTTTCGGCAAGAATGTCTCTAAATCAGCAAACGTAAGCGGTTTTCTGAAGTAATAGTTTGCACATATGGGTCCATTCGGATCGAGGCAGAATTCTCTTTCTTGAAGATTCCCGCTAATGATAACGATAGGGACTTTCTTGCCGATGTTATGCTCTTTTTCGAGGTTTCGGATCATCTTACAAGCAGTCAGTCCATCCATCACGGGCATCTGGAGATCCATGGTGATCAGAGAGAAATAGTCCACGGGATTTGTTGTATAGAGGTTGACTGCTTCGGCACCGTTCTTCGCGATATGCACCTCCATTTTGTATTTCTTCAAGAATTTCTCAAGGATGTCTCTGTTGTATTCGCTATCATCGACTACTAACGCGCGCTTTTGATCTTTCTTTGTGTCAAGGCTCTCGAGTTGCATCGAAATCGTCCTCGTAACTTTTTCCAAAGAGGTCCGCATCGGAATCGAGACCATTATGTAGGACCCGACGTCCAGTTCGCTCTCGATTTTGATATTTCCGCCCATCTTCTCTACTAATTGCTTCGTGATATAGAGCCCCAGACCAGCGCCCCCAAATGTCCGGGTATTAGAAGAGTCTTCTATCTCGAAAGGTGAGAAAATTCGATCTTGAGCCTCGCGGGTTATACCGCATCCACTATCAGTGATTTCGATAAACAGCTTTCCGCGTTCGATTTGATTGTCATCGTTTGAGAACCCAAAAGACCTCTCATTGAGATCCTGGTTCTGTGGTGAACGCTGCCTCTTGTAAACGTCACTTTTGAATCTTCTCACATTGAAATTCAGCTCGTCAAAGTCCATGTTTTTGATTCTAATATCCTTTATGCTTGCCCCTTTTAACGATGAATGCAGTGTAACTAGATCACCTACAGAGGAAGTATCTTCGTCCTCAGAATCGGAAACAGGCGGAAGAGATAGATCTGGAGTATCATCGATTTTACTCTTTTTCTGTATGTTGCTAAGGGCAGAATCATAGGAAGTTTTCCCTGAAGGTCGTGATTTGGCAGAGTCCATGAGCTTGCTTGGAGAGTTTTCGGTGGCTCGCTGCGAAGTTGTAACAGGGAAATTGATTCTTTGGTCATCGAGTATATAATTCTTGATCGCTTTTCTTGCTTTGACTGGATCCGAGTCAATGTTTTGCGATTTTTTATACCTGGGGTTCAACTCTTCTGTTGTTCTCACAGACCTGAGATTAGGACCGACTACTTTGCTTGTGTCCATCCGTGTTGGCAGGAAGGTCATACTCACCGAGCTGGGATAGGCCTTTTTCGGGACGTTCCTTGGGAAAATTCCTCGATTTCCTAACGCCGGGGATTCTCGAACAAGATCGGCTGTCCAAGAAAACCTAACTTTCACGTACCCTTTCGAGGTGAATTTTATAGAGTTATTGATGAGGTTTTGACAGATTTGCATGAGGCGGTGCTGATCGAACTCAAGGACAGGTGGGACATTCTTGGAAACGAGGATTATCCCGTTGAGATTTTTCACTTTGATATTGGGGCTAGCGACTGCCCATAACTTTTCGATGAACCAAAAGATATTGTGAGGTTGGGGATGCAAGTCCAGCTTCCCAGCAAGTAGTTTTGCGCAGTCAAGTTGGTTGTTGATCAAGCAAAGCAGCAGTTCAGAGCAATGTTTGGCGTTATCGAGTTTTTCGAGAGACGAAGGGTCTTCTAAATCCATTTGGAGCAAGTCGAGATATCCAATGAGAGAGTTTAGAGGATTTCGAAACTCTGAGGACATGGTATTGAGGAAAATCTCTCGAGAATTATTTGCGAGAAGCAACTCTTCGGCTTTTTGGGAAAGGTCATAAGTCAATGCGCTGACTTTCATTTCCAATTCGTTCCGTTGTCCTTCTAATGCAGCGATCTTCTTCTCTTTTATTTCGAGTTCTTCATATAACCCCTTCAGCTCTTTGCTCCTCTTTGAGATAGAGCCAGAAACCACCTGAGATCCAGTAGCGCTGAGACAGAACCCCATTAATATGAGATTGAAAATTCCATGAACATTGAACTTGTGCACCCTAAGAGAAATTTCGTAAGAGAGTAACAAAAGCCCGAAACTTTGGAATTGAGCCATGTGCGACAATACAACGAATGAATTCGCAAACAAAATTGTGAACGAGATTGCAAGCACTAAGAGGTACTGATTTGCGTTGAAGATGAGAGCAATCATCGTAATCAACGGCGGGCCGTAGGTAGCAATGCCAGTTATATAGATGAAGTTCTGCTTATTGAGCAGGTAGAGGATGATTGCGTTGTATGCGAGGAATAATAACGAGAAAACTGCAAAAGATGGAACGTAAAGAAGGGCCTGAGCAAATAACAGCACAGAGACCAGCGACATCCGGAATAAGAACTTGTATTTTATTGCAAGATCAGGAGCTAGGCCGGTAGGTTTGCCCAAAATCACTTGTTTGGCTCTTTTTTCGATAATTGAAAGAGTATTTATTATCAATGAGTAAAAGGCAAAGCTGTCTTTGGGGTCATTATGTTTATTGTGTGAGGGAGAAGAGTTTGAGTTTGCTAATTGAGGAGATTGTATCATCTTTATGTTTGTTGAGGATATTTTGCGGTATAGAAATTGAGGTTTTCTGAATTTTAATGACTCTTGGAAATTATTTCAGTAACAAACTGACAGGAGTTGTTTAGATTAGCTTCGATTTCATCAGAAATAATTTACAGCTAGCAACAATGTTCGAAATAGAATGTTTTAATGGATCTCTCACAAAAAAGAGTAGAAGGTCAATTGTTTCAAAAGTCAGGGAGAGAGAGAATCGGAAATAAAGATTGATGCTTAAAACAATATAAGGTTCTAGACTGTGCATTTTTTTTTATGCTCTTTGCACGAACACTCATTTTGACGTGAGTATGAGTCACTGTTCTTTCAATGAAATCACTTCCTGCGAAATTGAATATTAGCTCTCCTCTGAGAGATGGGTTGGGAAAATTAGCTGTGAGATTTGGATCATGGAGAAATTGACTTCATGGCAAATTTTTTATGGTCTTCACCACGGGAAATTACAGTACGAAAGCGAATCGAGAAATTATGAATATCTAATCTAAATCCTAATTTCTTAAGAAAAAGAGCCATTAAAAGAAGATATCTATAATCAAAATAATGAAGCGTCTTCTACTTCAAAAACATAGCAACAGCAAATGAAATGGTGGAAATTTTTTTAATTAAAGGAATCCAGAATAAGGTGATAATCTTAGAAAACGAAGATAAAAGCTAAGGAAAGAGCAGCGAAAGACAAAATGGAAGACAAAGCGCTGGCTCCTTTAGGTATGGTTGGAAGAGGAACGCCAAGTTGTCCTTGGAATTTAGCTAAGTAACCAGCAGAAGTCCAAACATAGTTTGTGTTGGCAGAATCGTAATCTTGATATCCAACCCACAAGGTTCCGTTAACATCTTCGTAGAAACTCACCGTACCTTTGAGACCTGAACAAATAACGCCAGATTGAGTAGAAACGGTGGTGTTTTTGGTACCATTAGCATAGAAAGTTTCCATGGTATAGGCATACATATTGCTGGTTGAAGTGGTCCAAGCCGCAACCTATTGGTATCCAGTATTTAACATCCATAAAATGCGGCTGCGCCACCTGAACCACTGGTGGTGCTTGGACTGTTATATGTCATACCAGAATCTGTGTAGGTTGTGCTGCCGTTGAGGAAATTTCCGATCGAGTAGCTATAAGTAGCCGAATTAGCGGCAGTTTCGATTTCGATGTTGACTGCGATACCGTAAGTGAAATTTGAGGTCCAAACACCGATTGGAATGAATACTTGGATCGGAGAGGTTGTGACGTCAGCGGCAAGAGTGCTGAACGAGCCAATTGCTGTCGTATTGAGAGCCTTGGCCGTTTTTGAAACCCAGACTTTTGGAGTAGAGGTGCAATCTTTGTATGCAATGTAGATGTTAGCAGCATTGAGCCAGTTGTCTCCACCTCCAATAAGGTTCTTTACCCCGTAATTTTGAGTTCCCTCATTAACTATTACAGACAAAGCACCGTTCCAGTAAAGTGTTGCATTAGGATAGATACCTTGAAGATAAATTGTAGTAGTCCAAGTTTCAGTACCGGCAACTCCATTAGTGCATTGAGTGAGATAAGAAGTTGCTGCGTAAGTAAAGAAGAATGCGTCGGAGCCTTTATCATACCAAATGTTACCGAGACTGTAGGTGGTGGAAGTGGTAAATGGGGTGGGTATATACAGTATAAAGACTCATTCGCTAGGAAAAATGATCTTGATAAGTAGCCGATACTCTAAGTCCTCTTGAAAATTGAAAGTTTACTTCTATCCAGCTGGTTGGAGTATGGATTTTTCAAGAGATTTTAGAGGTAGTGCTGATTTGAAACTTACCTTTTCGCAAAGTTAACGCAACAAAGAAGAAAGTTGTCATTTCAAAGTTTGATATCTGAATCACAGTACCACTCTTACTTTTGCAATGGATACTAACTCTATTTAGGTCAATTGGGAAATTTATCGTTGTAACTACTTTAATGCTAGTACAACATTGATTTTTTATTACATTTTTTGTGTTTTGTTGATTTCCCATTAATATCCATCTTAATCCCATTATTCAAGAAAACTCCAGAAAATTAGAAAACAATGCAGGATAGCTATAGATTGAAGCATTAAAGCGAGGATATTGAAAGGAAAGAAATCCAAATTTTCAAATTAAACTTTTTTTTTTTTTGGTTTTAGATGAATTTGAACTTAATAAGGAGTTTTTTCTTCCTTACCTTCTGCGGAGTTCTTTGTTTGTCATTTTTCATAATCCTTTTAGACGATAATCAGAATCATACCGCTGACAATTTCGCATTTGGTGTCTCTTTTTTTGTTTTTTCTTCTAACATATCGCATAAAATGTGAAGCACAATTCTTTGTCTTTAGTTAAAGCGAGCTGGCTTTTATGCATGAGTTCATTGAAACCCACAGGCAATTCCTTTAAAATCTTTTATCTCAGGAGTATTCCCAATAAACTCTGTCATGATACTCTTTGAAAATATTTCAACTCATTAAAATGTGCCTTTATGGTTATTCCCAGCGCTCAGATGAATTGGGATTACGATAACTGATATAACAGCTTCAGCTTCTCTCTTTGGTGTTCCTTTTGTTAGTTTTCTGATAGCATCTAGAGCAATCCTGTTTACATTTTTTGAGTTCAAACTTTTTCATTGATCACTATTTGTTGATCCTGACGAAAGCTTCATTCTTTTTAGAAAATAATTGCTTCAGTTTCTATTATCTTAGTGGTTCAAAAGTTTATAGAGCGTGGTTCATTTTTAGGGCCTTTAGAAATTGCTGGAGTAGACGTATTATTCATGATAAAATAACCTCGAAAAAAATTCTCTCTTAGGTCATTTTTCTCCTACTTTCCACCATTCGAGTCTCTTTCTCTAGTTTATATTTTTCTTCGTTAATCGGAATAATTTGACCAAACGTATATCAAATCTGCAACTTTCTTCAAGCAGAGGAGTGAAATTAAATCGGGATAGAAGTCTCAAACGAATTTGACAAAACAGCGGGAGCAATTGCTGTAGAAACGATAGAATTGATATATCTCCAACTCGAATAGGGCTCGTAAGGCCATTATTCTGGATAAAACCTTTTTATAGAGATATACAGAAAACAGCCGAAAACACGAATGACAGAGCCGACAAGCGCATATTCGTTTCTCTGGAACAATTACAAAAGCTGCAGAAGATATGCATCCTGAAAGCGAAGAGTAATTTTCGCCTTATCTACTCTCAAGAAAGATAAACAATTTTACCAAAAGTATTTGAGAGAGAGAGTGATGAAAAAATTTCCCTGGAAATACCCAACAGTTAAATTATTTAGATCAAATATGCCAATTTGAAAGCCAGCATGGCATATTCCTTGCCAATATATGTATATATATGCTCACAAATTGAACAAAGAACGACAAATGTTCTAAGATACGTAGATTTTTTGTTGTTGTTATTGTAGAGTATAGAAAGCCTCTCAAAGGAGCGCAGAAGCTATGCTGTGAATCTATTTATGGCGATGAACTGTTCTTACAGGGACTCAAAAAACTGTATATATTCCAGTTTAAGTTGCACAGACTCTTTCTTCTCAATGGAGAAACATATGAACTAAGCATCATTTTGACAAGGTGACTCTTTCTTTTCAAAGAAGTTCTGTTCGCAGGCTTAGGCAATTAATAGTGAGATTTCAGGGTTGAATATTCGATTGTAATTCCTTTTTATTCCTTTTGAATATTTTCTCCCGAAGGTCGAAATATAATAATTAAATTAACTACCCTCACTTATTGCTCTGGAAAAAGTACAAATGAGCATTCAGAAAAACAAGTACCCCTACAAACGACTGACCAGAACTTGTAGATCGAGGAAGGAAGGCTGATTAGAGCTATCAAACCGCTGGATCCATAATACAAGCAGAGAGTACCCTTCACAACTTTCGATTTAGACAAAAAGAAGATTGGTTATGATAAGCAAGTAAGTGCAATCGGCAAGAACACCACCTAGGCCAGCTTGCAGCTCTTAATTTATACGACAACAAAATCGGTGACTTAGATCATCATTCGTTTTCTTTTCGAACAGAAATTGAGATACGAGACCACCTTACTTTTACCGAACTTATTCCTCTTCAATGATCATGATTACTTGATAAATCGAGAGTGATAAGGTTGATCCAAGAGGTGGCCTTGTTTAGCGTAATTGCTCCTTCGCATCGATATAGTTTCTGGATAGATCGAGAGTAATAAACGGTTGGTCCTGGTGGTGTTCCAGCTGATTGCACTTGCTCCTTCTGCACCGAGAGAGTCTGAGATACGGAAAGACTGATCCCCGTGGTGTCCTTGCTGATTGCACTTTTATGCTGCATTCCATGCAGTTTAGAATCAAATCTCAGCATTAGGAGATCAAGTGCACAAAATACCCATCTATTCAGAGTTGCTGTACGGGCATTTGTAGAAAATCATTAAGAAAGAACTTTAAGTTTGATATTGCTTTAATAGACATACAAAAAAAAAATACTCAGCGGAAACGGCTTTGCAAACCTCATCAATCAGAGAAAGTTCTTTTTTTGCTAATCTTCTAAATACTTATACGAAATAGAAAAACAAATTCACGAGAGCCGCTGTTATCTGAAGCAAAATCCTTAGATACCAATTATTCGTTGATCAAGAGCAGGATAATAACATGTACAATTTTGGCGCTTTTTCTTCTGGGCGAAAAGCACCTCTTGCAAAACTTACTAAGCGCTTTTGATAAATATATATTTGAAGCGGGTTCAAATCTGCATTCTATCCAGGATCCGCCATGCATTTTTCAATCTTTCATTGTTTTGCGACTTCAATCTTATCAAGAAATCTTTCATCCATGATTTATCACTCGAAAAAAGTCCATTAGAATGGAATGACTCATCATTCATGTTTTCTTAGCTTAAGACCATTCGCTATGAAATTTAAAAACTTACTAATCACACTACTTGACATCAGTAACCCCCTCAAATACATCTCTAATGATAATTTTACGTTTTTTGATGATGTAAAGTTAGTTTCAAAATTGGATCCTACCACAGGAAAAGATAAACATAACCAAAAGAAAACACAGTAGAATTAAGCTGATGTGATTGCAGCAATATTCCCTGTCACTTTACAGCCTGCGATTAAAGATTTCATGCTTGTAGAATTATCAATTGCAACTATGTTTTTCATTCCCTTTTCATTCACCAGGTCTATCGACTGCAGCACTTTTCCATTTTGCAAATTGCTCTTTAAAATTTTAGTAGATGAACAGGCCAAATAAGCCACTTGTCCCTCATAATCAAACGCAGCATCGCAGCACACATTTTTTATATTATGTTTCGTGGTAACTGGCACCTCAACGGACTTTTTCTTTAATAGTAGGGTCAAATCCCAGATTTTAATGCAGCCGTCAACTCCAGTACTTACCAACTGCCCTGTATGAGGCACATAATGTAATGCGATGAAGGCAGGCATTGTATGTCCAGGTATTTGCCCCACTATGAGCCTTTCTGAAAGGTCGTAGATAAGAATTTTCCCCGTAATTCCGCAGCAAATTGCCAGCCAGTCTCTGATGAGCAGGTATCTCAGCATGACTGGCAGGGTCGTATCAGAGACCTTAATAGAGCTCTGCTCTTTATTTTTTGGGATGTTCCAGACCTTTATAGTTCCAAACTTACCGCAAGTGAAGAGTCTTTTATTTGCAGTGTCATAATCCAGGCTTAACACGGTTCCTTCGTGCTTTATTGCAAGTCTGTTCTCGAGAGTGTCGCTCTTCCACACTTTCACAAACCCGTCCTTTGAAGAACTGAAAACCAAGCCATCTTTCGCGAGGAGTTGGTTGATTTGATGGGTGTGAGCGGCTGTCGAGCTAATCACGTCCGAGACTCCTTTTATATCCATAGCAACGATTAGCCGGTTTTGGTGGAGATCTGTTTTGCCGAGCCCAGCAATGATGATTAGGCCAGTTTGAGGACATGAAGCGAGCAATTCAACTGATTTAAGAGGAGTCTGGTGCACCTTGATAAAATAAGAGGGAGTCTCTTGTTCCTCATTGTCGACTAGACAAGATGCGAGATCGAAGCTCTTATTTTGTAAATCAGCATTTCTCTCCAGTGATTGCCCTATGCTGCCTCGGAACGATAAGTTGTGCCGATTGCTCCTTGGCACGCGAAGTTTTGGCTCTCTATGTTCCGAATAACCAACAATAATGGTTTTAGGAGGCACGCTCTCAGTTCCTTTCGTGACGCGTGGCAAATTTTCGTGATGAATCGAATCTTTAATCCCTAAAGCCTCCAATTTATCAGAAATTCCGAGACCGGCTACAGTGGATTCTAACTGCATTTTGAGTTTGTCAAACTGAATGGTTATTGTAGAACATATCTCATCTGCAAGCTCACCAAAAGATTTATTGCCTGAGGACTGCCCTGCAGCACCCATAGACGACCCTCTTTTCCCTCTAACGTTGCTATCGAGTGTGTGATACTCGCCTAAGTTTGCGATTCTATCCTTTGGTTTGTAAGGATTCGCTTTTCCTTCACTTACAAGAGCATAGCATTGGCCGTAAGCAGCTTCTAGAGCCATTTGTAGCCGTCTATGGAGAGATTGGGAATATAGATCGAAGGAATCGAAGGCTTTTTTGAGTAAATTAAGACTTTTTTCGAGTTGTGCTGTGTTTTTCTTGTCTTCGGTGTTGACGCCTCGGATGTAACTAAAAAATATATTTTGTTAGAGGCAAATACAGCGGAAAGTGATCTACTCCTCGATGCAATTAGTATATTTTAGATGTGATTCGGGTAGTTCTTGATAGCATTGGTTGCAAATCAACTGCGAAGGGTTGGTGGGTGTTTGATATATGTATTTAACAGGTTTGTAGTGCTTTTGGCAGAAGTAGTCTTTGTTTTCGGAAGGTAAGCTGCCAAGGTTTCTCGGTTTTTGCTTCATCTTAGCGGACTTAAATTACTGTTTGGAGTTATATAATTTTAAATAAATTCTGAAAGGTCATTCATAACAAATCAGCCGTGCAAGATGAGTATTTACCGGTAATGACACTAGGCATGAAATGTTCGTAGAAAAAAATTTTATAGCGCTAATTTCACTGAAATCCTTTGATTTTATGATCTTCTTATTACAGTAACTTCTAAAAATGACCTACTCAAGAGATCTTGGCATTATATAATGTTGACTTTTCATATCCTTACAGCATCCAAATGGCAGCTAATTGAACCTTAACAGTGATTTTAGGTAACTCATGTCTAATAAAGCTAATATTTTCCTGGATATGCTCGTTTTGGATCTCCAAGTCATTGTCCATGATAGTCCTAAAGACTGAGACGCATCTTTGTTACAGTAGGATGAGTTTCATTTATGTCACTCAATACAAAAGAAACAATATTTTCAGCTCATTCACTTTTGAAGCTATTCCTTAACGGCAGCAATGCACGCCTTATTATCCATAATACATCACAGAAAAACCTTGATCCTCTGCAAGTTAAAATCTAAGTAAAGGATAAATAATTTTTTCAGGTTCATTAATGCTGAAAAATTTACTGAAAGGGTTCCACTTCTCTTCTCCAGATGAGCGATTAAACTACCTTCAAGAACGACGCTATGAAAAAATTCATTACCGGCAATCTCTCACTTTCGTGTTTATCTTTTCCGCTTTGTTCTTCGTGTTGAACGACGTTGTATTTCTACTTGCAGGAAATCTGCCGAAACGTACTTTTGCTATAAGAACAGTCATCATCATCCTCGCACTTGTGCTTGTCACGCTCTCCACGAATTGCACCAAACTCGTCTGCTGTCGATACCAGTCAGCCATTCGAGAATTCCTCATACTCCTTGGAATAACCGTATTAATAGTCGCAATCTATGCCTTCACTCTGGAAAGCGCGCTGACCGTTGAAGACCCTCAAAAAGCCGTGTTCTTTGGGATCAACCTAGGATTAGAGTTCTTTTGGATATACCTCTTCATCATATACTTCCATGCGGAATGGGTTTTCAGAATACTTTTTTTCGTTGCGATGTTACTCACCGTTCTTATAATCGGAGCTAAAAACGCCATATTGGAACCAGGGCAATATTTTTTATACATCCGAGTGCTGATTTTAATCGCGTTGCTGACTTTCCTCCAAGAGAAGACACTCAGAGAGGCTTTTTTGAAGAAGTTTGCAGCGAATAAGAGCAAAGAGTCATTGGCTAAAATCCTGACCCAAGTGCATACAAATACGATCATACGCGCATTCACGGGAGAAATCAAGTACGCGAGTGTAAAGGAGCTCGAAGAAATCATCAAGACTCCTTTTTCTGATAACCTTTCGACTACGAGAGTCGAAGCCACAGAGGATATTCTTGATGCGATAAAAAATGTCGAGGCAGTCGCCCAAAGCACTGGAATAAGCTTCTTGGACGAAACCCCTGCAGAGCACCTCAATAAGTTCGAGTCTCTCAGTGATTTCATCAAGAAATTGCTCACAAACCCAAATTTCCCGCTAAAAAGACTCGCATCGTTAAGTTTATCCGGTTCACTATATAACTCAATGAAAGAAGAGTACAGATACCTTGATATTAACCTCTCTTATGCTAGCTTTGAGCAAGCTGACTGCATCGTGATTCTCATTAGAGATATCACTGAGAGAATAAACTACCTGAAGCAGATCAATCAAACCCAGCAAAACTTACTGGCTTCTATATCCCATGAGCTAAGGACACCTCTAAATGGGACTCTCAATACCCTAGAGCGGGCAGATGAGCACGAAAGCATATCTGAAGAAACTAAAGAGCAGTTTATTAAACCGGCCATGGCGAATGCTCGGTTGTTATCTCTTTTCATTAATAATGTGTTGGATTTCATTCAGATTCAGCAGAGCACCTTTAGGCTCTTTTATTCCAGAGGGAAGCTTACTGAAAAACTGCTTTCTGCCTTGGAACTCGTCAGATTTTCGCTCAAGAAAAAAGATCTAAAGCTCAGCATGATCTATGACAACGCAAAGTTCGATAATTTAGATTTCATCACCGACTACAATCGGTTGGATCAAATTTTTTTGAATTTAGTCACTAACGCGATCAAGTACACAACCTCAGGTGGTATCGAAATCCAGATAAAGGAAGTCTCTAGCTCGGTTGTGAGAATCAGCGTCACAGACTCTGGGATCGGCATGGATGAATATGAGCTCGAGAAGCTCGAATATAAGCTAAATAATCAAATATTCGGTTCGAAAGTCAATGCTCAATCTACCGGCGGAGCGCTAGGGTTGGTTATTTCCAATCTATTAGCGAAGAAATTGAATTCTCATACCCACGAGGGACTAAAAATCCAAGCGAAAAAAGACATGGGCTGCGTTTTTTCATTTGATGTCTGTAATCTAGCGAGCGATGAGACTGCCGAGATCATTCCGACTATCGGAGACGAGGGAGTAAAACAAGAGGTGAAATCTCACCCGCTGAATGACTATCCTTATGGTTTCCTTGAAAGTTTGCCAAATCGAAGGGAGTTGACGACTTTTGTCGATTATCAAACGTCTCCCAGGGGGCTTCTATCGAAACCGAATTCGAAATGGAAACTACCAATGAAATTGAGTACTGATGATAGAATCATTTTGATGTCAGAAGACCCACTGGTGAGCGACAAAAGATTCGAATTGATGGTATGTCAATGCCCCTCGGTCCTTGTCGTCGATGACGATACTTTCAATCTGGAAGCGGTCGAAAACATTCTCAAAAGCTTGCAGATAACTTGTGATATTGCATTCAATGGGAAAGAAGCTCTGGAGAAGATCCATACGACTTATGACAAAAGCTGTGGTCCTGGATGCCATGGCTATGAGATGATTTTTATGGACTGCAATATGCCGGTAATGGATGGATATGAAGCGACGAAGTACATCATTCACATGATTCAGAGCGGAGTTTGGAGGGATATTCCAATTCTGGGCTGCACGGCTTATGAAGGGAGGGAAAACCTAGATAAATGCCTGGAAGTAGGTATGTCAGGATATATAAAGAAGCCCGTGTCTGTTGCAAAAATTAAAGCGGCGCTCGGATCTTATATTAAAGTGAATACTTTGCAACGATTGAAATCTTCGATCAATTAGTCGAAGGTAATTGCTTTCCATTTTTTTATTTGTATGAAACTCATATTAAGTATCTAGCAAAACACATTATGTCGTGGTTATTAAATGTACAAGGCTCTGTTACAATAAAATACTGTTTCTTAGGGAATAGAGGTGCCTATACTGGTTTTGTGAGAGAGACTTCATCGAATTTAGTATTAGCTAATAAGCTACACTTCATAACGGAACTTCGAGAGATTTTTTTTAAAAAAAGTAGTTGCAATACATACTTGTTATGTAAAAAAAAAGAGAAACAAATAATGCAATTAAAGTCGAGACCTTGCCAATTTGGGAACTTTCTATCAAACGTAATTAATACGCTTTTAATTGAGAAATTGAAGCAATTAATGAATTGCTCAAAGGCTATTCATTCTTTTGAAAATATCTGAATTATATATGGTGTTTCATGCAAGGAAACGAACGATTTTCTCAAGTAACCCACAAGCTATTTACGATGCTTTGCTGAGAGTTCTGCGAGGGGTTTGAGACAGGAAATGTAGCCTGGGAGTGCTTGCTTGGGTCTTCGGAGGACTATTTTGCGGAGCAAAGATATTATCGCTTAGCACTGGGTAGTACTTGCTCTCTTTGTTCTTTTTCAGTTCGGAATTAACTGTTATTTTCAGCTCTGAGCCGATGGTCTGCGAGTATACAGTCTCACCTGCGTTCGGTGGCTGGAAAAAGTATTCTGATGTCCTCAGTTGACGAACTTTTGCTGGTTTTTTCTCTGGAGTGAAGAAAAGATACCCCTTCTTTTTTGCGAAAGCCCCAACTGAAAGCTTTCTTGTCTGGGCTATTGAGAAAAAATCATTTACAAAAAGAAAAGCACCAACTCGCTTACATGAATGCGATGTAATTGAGAAAATATTCGTATGCGTCAAAGATGGATTCGCTGTGCTAGGACGTACTTCGAATTTTGTGCTGGCTTCCGGGGAATCTGTGTTCTGCTCGTAAAATAGTCGCATTCTTTGTTTTATCGCCCTAACATCTTCAAGCTAACAAAACAATTAATTAATCACAACAAAATTTGGCAAAGCAGATTACCGTTGCGAGGTATTCCAGAAAAGGAGTTAGCCTAGAAAGCTCTCGGTCTCTCCTGTCATTGATGAAGTCAATGATTTTCAAGCCATTATCAGGCTGCATACAGAACGATGTTTCTAAGTTCTTTGCAAAATAGTTAGTTATACTTTACCACATTCTCCTAGGCAGGAATTTTACATCTATAAAAACTACATTCTTCAAATCCCGTCCAAGTTTGCTTAGATCTTTGTAAACTGTTTGGAACCTCACACTGCAATATTCCCTTGGTAAGACTCTTGAGATTAAACCTTTCGGATCGATTTTTTTGATAGCATCTAGCGCGTACTTGGGATAAAAGTTTTGTTTGATATCTTCTTTTAGAAAGTGTATTTACTGTTCTTTCGCCCGACGTAAAAACCACCAATTCATATAGTTCTGCCATCCTAGTCAGGAATTCTTGCAACCCAGGTCTCTTCATTACATATAACTTTGAATAGCCACCATATTGTCCCTGTTAGCGGAATTAGAAAGGAATGTCAATCTCAGAGATAAACAATTTCTCTACGTGAATGACGAAATCGGGTGTCAAAACCTGAACCAGCGAGGTATGAATAAGCGTCTCGTCTAGATCCAAAACAAGAGTTTTCTTGCCCTTAATATCTGTTAAGTTGTTTTACAAGAATGCGATAAATACCTTATTTTCCTCAGATTGAGGTCCTAGATATGGTTCGGTAAGGCTTCTTGTCGCAAATCCGCTATCAAATGATCAGTGCCCGAAGCAAATAATGAGCAATACTAGCTTGAAAACGTGGGATAATTCTGAAACTTGTAACCTCCTCCAATATTTGAGTATGTATTGGTCACAAGCTTTGAAATCCTAGTTACTCTCTTGTTTGTCAGCGGACTATGGCAGATGAGATTGAGTCTCGGAAGTTAGCTTACGATTTGGTTTGCTTAGAAGGTATGTATGGGCTTTCAATGTTCTTTTGGATGTTATATTCGGATGGAGCTTTGATAATGAAGTCTTTAGTTGAAGGGGTTCGCGTTCTTCTCTGAGGATTTTCCATGCGTGACACTTTTTTTTTTTGTTATGTTATTTTTTGAGAGCAAGGTATGAAATACCTCAAGTATTCAAGGAAGTGCAGGTTCTTTGTCTAATAAAACTCCACTCAAGAGTAAATATAAAATTACTGGGATTGTGAATTATTACTTATTCGATTTTGGATATCAAATGCCAATTCATGACAACAAGAGCGCCAAAAAATTACCCTCGATCAAAAATATAGATAATATGAAATCAGACTGTTTATGGACCCATGAATCTTACTTATGTTGGAAGACATCGTAAGTTGAGTTTCGAAAGCAATTAGATTGTGGGTTCTTTTTTTTTCTCATTTCGTACAGGAGACAACATGAGCTTTGACTATATATGGAATATATAATGCGTCAGGATTCTAACTTCTCCTATTCTAATTTTCTAACATACTTACTAACACTATAATTCTTTCAAAGCCTCAATAACCAGCTCGAGAACTCTTTTGTTTCTTGCACACACTGTTCCGTTCTCATTGTAATGGCCAACTTTCACCTGAGGATAGGTGTATTTTTCACCGTTAAAATCAGTGAAGTAGAACCCAGCGGATCGGATGAGCGCGTCACCTGCGCAAATATCCCATCGCTTTGAGTGGTTTTTCGGTTCGACGTACACGTCCGAGTTGTTCAACAGCACCTCTAGCATCAGATGACCAGCCCCTGCCTCATCGTTTGCCTCAACTGCGAATTTCTTTCCTAACACAGCTAGAATGTTTCTATCCTGAGTCGTATCAGAGCCTCTAGGCACTCTGAGCTTCTTTGCTACTTCGTCAAACTCCTGTACTGGTGGAATATCGATCGGCGCTGGCGTGCCAATTTTCTTATCGACATCCACCACGAAGACCTTGTTATATCCCGCATGCGAGAAATAGCATTTTGGTGCATAAGTCAAGGTCTTTCCATCAGCTCCAAGATTGTAATAGTGGCCGATGATACCTACAGTGGGTTGACCTTTGATAGCAAGACCGATCAAAGTGGTACAGTGATGGAGTTGTCCCGAAATGAATGACTTCGTGCCATCAATGGGGTCAACCCAGACGACAGAATCCGCTGTGTCGAACTCTTCGCTAACCTTGCCGTCGAAGAGACCGATGCTGATTGAAGATTTGCTAAAACTGGCTGGATCAACCTCGAATTTGCCCTCATACACGACATCTTCTTCTCCTTGAACGTTGAGGGCAGGGAAATGATGCTTGAGACCCGAGATGATGAATGTTTGGATCTTGACATCGGCTTCAGTGAAAGGTTCTTTCACATCGCCTTTAAATTGGGTTGTTAGACTACCCGAGCTAAGCACTTCTCTCATGACATCGCCGGAATGCATGATAATATGTGCCGCAATTGAGAGGAATTCATCAATTCTCACTTTAGTTGAAGTTACTGCAGTCTCCATCTTGTAGAGTTTTCAGTCACAAATCTAATTTTAATTTTATTATGTTTCAAGAATCTAAGAAAGCTTCGGCTAAATTCGCCTATTAATAAACGCGTAAAGATAACTTCTTTAGAATTTTTCTTTTTATGGAGTTGCTGGGAAATTAGCCACCCCCTTGGTAAGAAGTCCGTGCTTATTGTTGATGTGAAGTTTGGCTTCGAATTCTTTTTTTTCAGGTAGAATTCGTTCGAATCGCATCTCTTCATCATTAGTCGAATAAAAAGTTGGAAGAAGGCATTTTTTCTTTTCGGCTCTTTTCATAATATATTTTCTGAAATTAGCATGAAATTAATTTCAGCATCCGTCAAAAACTATTTTTCGAATAGGACCAAAGGCTCTTCTTATCACATGGCTAAAATTGCTTGCATCTGTTAACAATATGCCTTTTTTCTTTTGAGAAAGACCTCCGTAAAATTAGCAAATTAGAGTCAATACAGAGTTCGTTAAGTCTTGTTGCTGCCGTCATTCTTGTAGATTGCTTCTATTTCTGATTTCATCGAGTTCTGGAAATTTCTCACCAGACATGCAAGTTTGTTTGTTGGTTTGTTTGCTATTGCATTAACTCAACTGAAGAAGACTTAGTGTCCTATCTCCAAAACTTCATTGAAAACAACTTTTCGTTTAATGGAATCAAACTAGTTCATTTCCTGAGAATCTTCAATATTTGGGCTCCATTTCGTGGTTTCGTTAACTACAATATATATTGAAACCAAACTAGTTTGCGACAGCTACTAATTATTCTGGCTCAAATGCAATCGCTGAGCAATGGCTTTTTATCCTAATGCTTTGTGCTTGGATCCGTTCGAATTATCAATTTTCTCATTTTTTCTCCCCGAATTTATCGGTTTCTTTGAGCTAGCCATGGTTTTATCAGAAAAGAGGAGATTTCAGAGATTCTGGCTCTGAGTAAAAAAGATCTCCAAAAGCAAAGTGGCTCTGGATCTGTCGAGTGCAATTTCGAACTCAAATTTTAAATATAAGAAGTCAATAAACTCATACTGCAAGAAAAATGACTGATCGACAAGTGGACTCTAGCATCAACACGCATACCTCCGAAGAAACCATTCAACAAGTACATACACACAATCATATTTGCTCAATCACATCTGCTTTTAGCAAAAGCAGAAAGATGCCGCTAAGCAAGTTGCCAAATGGTATGGTTTCTTCAGAGATCATCGTGACATCCCTCCAGCCTCGCTATTTTCATATCAGCCGCTACCAGAGCCAAAAATTTACCGTGTCTTAATACCTCGTATCGAAGGGATCGATTTAAATGTAACATTACTACCGACTTTACATCATGTTTGAAAACATAACTGACATACAGTTTCAAAAATCAGACAGAAACTCATATCATATCAGGATCCGAGCTCATTTATACAATGCACAGCAGAATTTATTCTTCGGTCGAAGCTATATATCATCTCTCGGTGATATATTTTACGAGCCTCGTTCCAGGCTATACTACACGACAAAATGCTTCAACATCTATTTTCACACAAGGATTCCGAATGAGATGAAGCTCTCATTGATCGTTGAAATAATCTTGACAGGTAACTCTAATGACTGGGTAAATGATTAAAAGTCCTTAGAACTGGATCAAAGGAAATCGATTTTGAATGAGATGACTGTCGGCTGGTCTGAATTATCATTTATACAGGATTATCGAAAAGTAGTTGATATAGATGTCTATGAAGGAAGCGGCCGATTAATTTTGACTCAACCCTTTATCCAAGATCGAAGAGTTATTCCGCGAGCGTCTTTGTTTTATCGCGCATTTTCAGGAGAATTAGACCAAAATATCACGTGGTTGATCGGAGAAAGCATGCTTTGCGGCAGCGAAGATCTTATCCCAGGGCTTCAGGGTTATCATCTCCCGAACTTTAATGACATTGACGAGCATCCAGCTATCCAATTGAAAACAGCTCATCTTTATTCAATGGAGGTCTCGGACTTCAAATTAACGGTCCCGGCTGATCTGGATAACCAGATCATCCAGAGAGCTAGAGAAGTTCATACAAGTAAGCAATCTTAAGCGCTTCATCTTCTGTAATCGAAGATGATTTTTAGGACTGCCAAGTTCAATTAATTTCTTGCTTAATGCTCCGCTGAAGATCGGAAAGAGGCAGCTAAAAGTCGCGTTTCATAATGGCTGGACGACAGTGAGTGATGGAGGATTAGAAACGCCGCTTGAGCTTGTGCCGAATCCAAATAATCCCGAAATTCTTGAATATAAAGGCAAGTACGCCATTAACCGCATTATTTTGGAGAACTATACGGCGCTGATCATACAGCTCGAATACGTTGGTAAAACCGACCTTGTTAGAGTAAATGCTTAATCAAGCTCTAGTCCAAGTGCCTCTCAATGCAGAAACTAACTTCGATTTGACCATAGTGATTGGGTGGACTGCTCACACTTTTGATGAGACATACTTTGGTATGAAAAGAGCGCCCTTGCGTGAGGTTTTAGTGACTGGCAAAGGTATTCAAGGAAAAATTTTATTAGAGTCTCAAAAGTTATATATAGGACGATCGATCAACTTTGAACCTCTATTTTCCGTTGAGTTGGGCCACAGCAATGGCATTCCAATTAGTGGAGTCCTGAATCTACAGAAATTGCCTAGAAGTACTCACTTACCTGTGCTTTCAGAAATCGATGAAGAAGAAGAGAAAGAAATTGACATGAGTATTTCTTTCGATAAAGAAGGATTTCTGAAGAAGCACCTGGCCAGAAGTCTTATTCTGCCACAAATAGATATCCAAGGTTCCTTATCAAATGTAGACAGAGATAAAGCAGACGATAAGAAGCCGGCCTCTTTCAGCGAGCTAATAGACGCTTCTAAACAACGGCCAGGAAAGAATGAGGCCGTATCTGAGCTCTGGCAGAAACTCACTGAGAAAGCTCACACCTCGGTGCAAGAGTTGACGAAGAGATCAATGATAAATATGATTGAAGACCCAGCTTTCACAGGGAATAAAAGCCTTTATGACGTTGTAAAACAAATACAATATAATGAAGAATATTTCAAAACTCAAGCCAAAGCTGAAGACCCAGCAGTAGCTTCACTTGTGGGAATGTATTACTATTACAAGATAAAATCTTTGCCTCTGCCACTGCAGCGAATCGCTGATGCTGAAGTACTTTCCGAATACAAGATTTCCGTTATTACGATTAATTTCGAATGTCTGAGACAGCACTCGAAGCTAGATGTTCCTGATCCCGACAGTCTCCAAAAGAAAATAGAAGCGAAGCCACCCTCGCGACTGTTTTTTAAAACGCAGTTTTTTACCTTCCCTGAAATAAAAACATCAACAGCGACTCTCTTGAAGGCTGTTGAAAAAGGCCGAGAAATTTTACTGTTAAAATCAACTGAATCAGAGAGCGGCTCATTGCTACTCACCTTTAAGATTGACCCGACAGCTCCGGGGAATGCTCATCAACATCTGGAGCTTTGCAAGTATCTTTATTCAAGAAGCTTGGAAGTCCAGATCTGGGACGCGGATACTCTTTCGTTGTTTGGTGTACTAACGATACCGTTGAAGCTGATCCTGAGAAAAGGAAAGGATATGGCGATATACACAAAAGAGTACAGAATTGAGGAGCAGTCAGATGGGAATATCAGCAAGGGACTGCTACGTGTGACTCTCATGAACGCAGGTAAAAAGGTTGAACAGAAGGAGAAATCTCCTCCAAAGTCTCGGCCAACTACAGCTGGATCCGAATCAACAAAGATAAAATCAAAAGGCCCTGGGTACCAGCTCGACAAGCTTGCGAATCATCCCATTGTCCGCGACCTCAATCCACAAATTCTTGAAGAAATTTTGCAGACTAAGGACAATAGACTTGGGTTCTACACGCAAACCTCATTAGGATATTACCTTCTCTATTTTACGAGCCCTCCTATGTTATTTTCTTCCTATAACCAAACAAATTTCCTGCAGGACATGGCCGAATTCCGTGATTCAATGAAAATTTCTTTAGTAAAAAGCTCGAAACTCCAGCCATTTGTTCAAGAGATCACATTGAATGTGAAGCAGTTTCAGCCTGAGATATTCTGCGTCGATGTCGTTAACTTGTTGGATTATGAAGAACTCTTCATGGTCGAAGTGGATGACCCAGCTGCACCTCGGCCTGAGATATTGCAAATTCGGGACCAGGTAGAGTGGAAATTTTGGGCTGAGAAATACGGGTTCACAAAGCCAGAGAACTGGAAGGTAGTTTCACCCTATGACGGAAGTATTTTTCTCAAGCCAAAAGAGCATATCCAAGTCTTATTCAAATATTACACGGAAAGACCGCATTTTAATCAAAGGGAACTGAGCTCAAAGGATAAAAGTAATTTTAATAAGGCTCGTGTGATTAAGATATTCCTCAAAACAATGAATAAGAGGACCTTTTCAGAAGTCAGAGTGCAAGTTGAGCCTCACATGATCGCCATTGATCGAACTCTGACTTTCTATGAAAAGGAAAATAGCCTTGTGAGGTTACAGCTAAAGGGATTCAAGAGCGGGTTGGACCAGCAACAACCACTCCTTATCGCAGCCACACAGCAAGATATCTCTCTTAAGGAACAAAATGGACAGGATCTAATTGACCTTTCTGCTGAAATGGGCCCGATGGGTCAAGTCAAGACGTTCGGGGTTATTTGCTATTCTGACACGTTCAAATCCGAAATCCTTAGGTTCTGGACGGTTAAAATTCATTGTGCTCAGCAGTAAGACAGCATAATAAATTCCCATGTTTAACTTACCTTCATTTATTTATCATAGGATCAAAATAAAAGAATATGTATATCGGGAAGGAGTACACAAGATCGGCTTTTTTGGAACCTCATGCAATAAAGTCTGGTTTCTGAGCTCAGACCCGTACTTGGTAGAGATTATGCCTCCTTACAACACGGATTTTTCGACCGTTGAAGGAGCTTTTAATCCCATTCGAGTGTCTGTGTTTGCGGATAAAGTATCAACTCAAACGTGTCTTGTCCAGTGTATATCCTCAGCAGATGGGACTGTTTTGAACTCGTGGCTGGTTGAACTTACTGGTATTCAGCCCACAGTCTCACAATACCTTGAAATTCAATTAAAGAAAAGCAACATCGCTTTTAAATACAAACTTAAAGACATCTCTCGAACTCCGAAGGAAGTTGAGTACAAGTCCTCAAATGTCAATCTTTTCAAGGTACTTCCTTATACTTTTTCACTCTAAGCTCTGTCTTTACAGATCGAAAGACCGAATATTGACAAATCTCAGGACGAAGAAGAGCTTTCTTTGAGCTTTGACCATAGAATCCGAGACCGATCCGAATTTTTTATGTATATTGTTGATAAATTTTCACAAAATGTGCTAGACTGTATAATCTTCTGTACAAGACAATAATAAGTGGGAGATAGCAAGAAAATGCTCCTACCTTTGCTTGCTGCATACTTACAGAAGATTTATCTATAATTAGAAGATGCTCTTTGAAATTTTTGCTCTCGCAATTTTATTTTTCATAAATTGCTGATACATCAGTGTAGAGATAAAACTATTTATTTTTATTTGCTTTACAGAGATCTTATAACCTCAAAAAAGAAAAGAAACTAAGGATCAAAATAGAATTCTATGAACTCTGCTCCTTGCACAGCAGCAATTTTAACCGGTTTCCTTAACAGTCTCTCACAATCTTCACATTTTCTGCAGCCGCCTCTCCTTTGGAGATACTCTCTCAGCTTTTCGCGGAATATTCTTTTATTATCATCAATCTCTTTGCGATTATTGTCTTCGTTATACTTCTCTACGTTTTTTTCAAATTTAATAGGTGCTCCATCATAGTCTTCGTTAAAAGTTTGGACCATTAATTCTGCCTGGTTTCTTGCCCTGCTGGTAACTTCGTAATGAAAAATCAGTGGAAATGCCAGTGTTAAAACTAGAACGACATAGAGCAGCACGACTCCAACAATAGCTATTGCTTTTTGTTTGGTTTCCGATCGAAAACTCTCAGCATCACTACTAGCGTTGAAGGCACCGCCTCCATATAAGCAAAGAACGAGTGAAGCAATAAACACCCCAGTGACTACGTAAGGAATTATGTGGTTCAACAACCGTCCAGCTCGCCAAGTCTTGAGGACTCTTGTCTTTCGCAGCTTTACATGGAATGCGGCCAAAAATGCATCGATTTTCTTGTCACTCATTTCCAAAAAACCGTTTTCAAGAGGATCAAAGATAGATTCTCCTCCAGGCAGATCTTTATTGGCCTCTGACTTTGATGCTTCGTATTTCCCTTTGATTAGATCAAGCTGGAACACAACGGAGCCTCGTGTTGTGGGTTTTTCGAGCTCGAAGTTTGGGAGAAAAAATTTCCGAAACCAACCGGTTTTGCTTTTGCTCATTTTATTTATTTAAACTTTTCCAGGACATCAAAGGGTATTTAAGGGAGGTTTTTGCAAGAAATTTAATTTTCTAGCAATTCCTGTTTTTAATTACATAAAACTAATCTGGAGCTGACGAATTGTGAAACGCAATTCAAGCCTGCTACCAAAATATTAAATGTAAGGATTCAGATTGACATATTTATTGCGGGTTCGAATCTAACTTAGGGGCACCGGTAAAAGTTTTCCTTCGTTCAATGGTTTTGTTGGCCTCTTCATCCATCGTCTTAGACATCATTTTTTTCGGCGCAATTCTCATAAATGTTCCTCCAATCTTGTGATGCAAATGACCAAATGTCCAATCTTTATTTCGTCCGACTTCTCTTATAACTCCTCTTGCGCAATCTCTGGCAGAAAGGCACAATAATTTACCAGGTTCAGTAAATCCAGTCGCTGGAGTAGAAACCACTCCACATCTGTGACTAATCACTTCAACTTTATTCGGTGCCATCAATGAGAGCGACCTCGAAAAGAAGTCGATGAATCTTTTTGTTCCACCGTATACGGCCAGTCTCTCGCAGCCCACAAACATCGTAAGCGAGCTTATATTAATGATAAGTGAGCGGTGATTCCTCTTCAGCATATCAGAGATCAGCAGTTTGCTTAGCATCACCATTGGAACGAGATTTACTGTCAATACTTTCAATAAGTCTGGTACCGATGATTGAGAAAAAGCTTCATCATGAGAAAGGCCGACATTATTGACTAATACCGAAATATCTAGCCCTTGAAGCTCTTTCTTGATGTCTTCGAAAAATCCAGGCTGAAAGGATTTTGTAAAATCTGCAGATATTGCTTTGGTCTTGATTGCTGGGAACTTTTTTTGGAATTCTTCTTGTACTTGCTGTAGCTTCTGCTTGCTTCTCGAGATAAACACAATATTAAAGCCTCGGCTGGCTAATTCCTCACAATAGCCTTTTCCTAGCCCTTCTGAAGATCCTGTAACGACTGCCCAACTGTTAGCGCCGTATCTGTCAATGAGAGACTTCTGAAACCAACTGACCTTTGATAATGCAAGCAGTGCTCTGAGGCTGCAGCGGGCAACAGCATAGAGTCCTAGCAAACCAGCAATTGTTTTAACTTCTTTGCTATGAGTTTTGAGGAAGTCGCTTTTCATAGAATTTTTTGTCCTAAATAATGAAAATCTTTAAGGAATCTCTTGAGGAGTCAATAACGATTGAGATATTAACGAAATTGATGATTCAAACATTCAGATTTGTTAAGTGAAATTTATATCAAGGTTGTTAAATTTGAATATGAAACATTTTATCTTTGCAGTACTTTTAGCATACTGTGTATATGCTCGCTCCGAGGATGATGAAATATTTGCTAAGCATAAAGGAAAGACTGGTTTTATAAAAGTGACCTCTTTGAAGGATCAGTTATTCTATTGGTTTTTCCCATCGCAAGGGAATCCTAATACTGATCCCCTCGTTCTGTGGCTGACTGGTGGACCTGGCTGTTCTTCTGAGATTGCCATTTTTATTGAGAATGGGCCAATGAACCTCAATCCAAAGAATCTCTCGGTTTCGGTGAACCCTTATTCATGGAATAAAGTTGCAAACGTCCTTTATGTGGACCAGCCAATCGGCACTGGCTATTCCAACCCGGTTTTCTCTCCTTATGATAATAACGTGACGCAGGTTTCCGAACATTTGTACAATTTTTTAGTTGGATGGCTTGCAAAATACCCTTCTTTCAAAAAAAGACCATTGTTTATCATTGGCGAGTCCTATGCCGGTCATTATATTCCAGCTGCCTCGGCTTACATCGTCAAAAGAAAACATAGTGATATCAACTTCGTCAGTTTTGGGATCGGAAACGGCCTGATTGATGCAAGTCTCCAGTACCCTATGTACGCAACTTACGCTCTGTCTAAAAGGCTGATCTCAGAATCGACATACTACAGCGTCAAGAAGCGATTTGCGCAGTGTCGGACTGATATAGAGCTTGGAGACACTGTGGAAGCTTGGTATGATTGTCAGGGCGGTTTGATACAAATTTTAGGGTACGACAGGCTCCGGTTTAATATATATGATGTCAGGCAGCCCTGCTCGGTTCCTCCGCTCTGTTATAACCTGAGCTATGTCGGAGAGTTCCTTGAGCAGACGAAAATCGTGAAGCAAATCGGAGTAAGAGGCAAATCATGGTCAGCATGTAATGTTGAGGTTCATGAGGCTATGGCGTTTGACTGGTTCATAAATTTAAGAGATGACATTGCGTTTCTGTTAGATAATGGCTATCCTGGACTCATGTACTATGGAGAAGAAGATTTTATCTGCAATTGGATGGGAGGACTAGAAGTTGCCAACAATATTGAATGGAAAGGGAGAGAAAAGTTTCAAAATGCTTCGTTTCAGAAGTGGGAGAATTTCGGCGAATTCAAGCAAGAAGGGACGCTGACTTTTATCAAAGTATATAAATCGGGGCATATGGTGCCCATGGATACGCCCGAAGCTGCACTTAATCTGTTTGAAAGGTTTTTGAAAGGATGGGCACTTCCGACAAGGCTAGCTTATGTTTAAGATCTATTGTGAGAAATCGTAATACTCATTCCAAAAAGCAACTATATTTCCTAACAAATGATAAATGAATAAAGTTACAGACATTTTTGTACTTTCTTCTCAACACAGATCCACCAATTACAGATATTATTTAGGCAATAATTGTGAAGATCAGAACTTAGTAATATTTGAGTTCTTATCTCCACTACCGCAGTAGGTGTTTTTTAAACAAACAAAAAAAAAGAAATGAGTTTGAAAATCCGTATGGTAAACTCTTTGCCACAAGCCGACAGATGGAAGTGCGCTGAGAATTCCAAATGCTCTGAGATTTGATGTCATCGACTCTTTCACGAAATTGGCGTCTTTACCTCTCGTCGAAACTTCATCATGTTTCATCGCTTAAAAGGTTTCTCTGAAGTTGATCATGCTTGATCAATATAGAAACTCTACCACTAACCAACTCGCCACAGGGTACGACAATTTTGCAGTTCTGAATGACGATCTCTCAGGTCGCCTTCTGTTACAATTCGACCAGTATTATCAATATGAAGAGAAAAAATTATTCTGACACCATAGCCAATCTATTTGGACAGAGACTCTTGATAACCTGATAAGTGAGACGAGTAAGAAACGCGAAGAGAGAGAAACGACGCGTAGCAAAATGACGAAAGGCTATTTTCTGATTTGCTCACTGTGCCAGATAAAAGCGAGAGGCGCTCTCAAAAAGCAGAAGAAAGGCAAAAAGGACATGATATGAGGAGTCTGAAAAAGAGAGAACGGGACTCTTAAAGATCGTAGAGGGACAACTGCTGCACGACTAAATCAGAATAGATAGCGTTCCCTCCATTTCCACCATCTCCATCCACAGCATCTGTGCCTGTGCCACTGACTCCTGCTGATCCACCGTTTCCTCCGTCTCCACCATGACCACCGTTGCCAAAAAACAACAACTCCGCCATTTCCACTCACCTGTTTGCGTATACGCAAGGCAATCGAAGTTGTGTCAGGAGCTAATAACCCCAAGACCAATATCAGCCCTATTACAAATTTCCTCTTCATATTTTCTGATTGATTATTTCTCCCCCATGACTCGTTAACGATCAAAATGATTTGTCTTACAACGTCTGTTCTGCAGAATTCCAGTGAAAATTTTAACTAAGTCGTTTTAATTTAACAAGCAAGCTCGATACCAATAGAAACATAGCTACAATCCTAACTGTATTGACTTTACACAACGTATTCGATTCACCACTGGAGTGAGTTGATTTGGTGCTCAACTGAATAGACCCGCAATATGCCATGGTATTTTACCGAGAGAATTTGCAAATTTAAATGTATTAGTGAAATAAAAACTGGAAATTCTGAATACCCTGATTTTCATTTCATGAAATTTACGTTCTAAGCGACGCGAAACAGACAATCCTTCAATCAAATTTGCTACTCCCATGGAATCCTATCCGATAAAAGCCTAAATAAGCTCTCACGATATATCCTCTGCGATGATCAGCTCATATTTTTATTTATTATTTTTGTTTGCTAACAGTTGGTTGGTCCGAGAATCTTAATTAAATTTCGATTTCTATTTCGAAATAATTAATTTACTTGCTAAGAATGGTTTTGAGTCACGTTGAAACACTCTGAACCGGAAAGCTGTCTCAAAAATAAGCAATTAATTCCATTCAAGTTCTCTGGCAAAGATAACTGTTTAAATTAGATGCTATGATCTTCCGTCTTAACAAAATTTAATTTGCTGCATTTCAGTAGCCCCACCAAATTGCTTCTCCAGGCCAAACATAAATATTCGATTCTCAGAGAGTTCTTGCTGGTATTATCCCATAGTAATACTTCATCTCGCATGGTCAGTCGACGTCTTTCTCGGTTGTTCGCAAAATTTGAAAAGCTTTTTGGATCTGAAATCGATCTTTTCTCTCGAATTTATGCAATTCATTTACAACACTACGGAGCCATAATGAATTTTGTTGAGTATTTAGGATGTCATCGATTTGAGGATTTGTGGAAAGCGCGTTTAATGGGAATTGTTGGAGGACTGCACAAGCCATGTTGAATGGACTTGATTTCAACACAAAGAATGGATATTTTTCTGCAAGTGTCAATTTAACACTGGTTTCATCAACTTCGAGTTCTACCGAATAAAAACGAATAAAGACAATTTTCTAAACTTTCGTAAATGTGAAGTATAAAATTATTTTTAAATATAACATTACTGAATAAACCATATTCCTCAACGAAGCGTGCTCGTTGAATTGCTAAAATTCTGTCATGAGAATATGTCTTTTCAATTAAAGGGGCTTGTTTATAAAACATTGCTGCTTTTTGGATAGAGAGCACTCATGAAGTTATACTTCTGAAATTGGAAGCAACGGGATTATTGGAATGTGCCCTTCCTACATTATTTTTCTTCCGGAGTTTTACAGCGATAGCTATGGCTCATGAAAACCTCCAAAGAAATGAGCACCACTCTCAATTTCTCGAGTCTTCGGTGAATTTCATCGAATTTCGAGTTGATGTTCGCTTCATGAACTACTTGTATTAATTTATCACATGAAGCTACTTCAGATTCTGTAGCTTCGTAGAAAATAAGATTAGAATACACTGAGTGAAGTTTGTCTTCGATACTGATAGCTCTCTTCAACGTAACGTCCTGGAAAGATTCAGATATTCTGCAGGTTTTGCGAAAACTCACAGTCTCTCCACCGTCGCGAACTATGACAGAGTTTTAGTGGTGAATAAATCCCATTCTGTTGAGCTTGAAAATCTTTATAAACTCTTGATGAAAGAGATTGGAGAGAAGAATATAACATGCACTGATGGAGTATTCGCTTCGATAGTGATGAAAACAGAACCAAGCTAAGCTCAGCAGTTATCTTTGATATTGCGAAGAAGAGTTGCTTTCAAAAATAATTGAACAAATAATCTCTTTCAATTGTTATCCAAAAATCTATTCATATTCAATTTCCAATCATATTCATAAAATGCAAACATCCAGACTCGAGTTAGTTCATCTCAAAGCGATCGAGCCCTCTTCTGAAAGTGCTATCATCTTTTAAAACAATCAATAAATTTCCGTTAAATAAAGTTTGAGCAGAACTCTGTCGAAGACTGGAATTTCTACCTTGAAATATCTTATTCTATGAAGTAATAGCGATCCTCTTGGTTTCAATAGCTACCGCATCTATACAATTTTTCTTAGTCCATAAAGATACTCTTGTATCTCATCTCTGACTCACGTTGAAGTTTTAGCTTAAAGGAAGAAGTAATTGAGTTTTTTCGTGGAATAAAGTTATATTTTGTAACGAATGAAGGGATTAAAACAAAATATATATGCGACTTTCTTCAAAGTAATGATTTAGAGATGACTTTCATATGAAGAAAAAAGAAGGTTATCGCAATTAGATTCTCCCTTTATTTTGGCTCTTCTATTGTAATCCGGTCTCAATGATGATGTCCCGGACCATGACCTGGTCCTCCATGATGTCCAGGGCCGCCGTGATGTCCAGGACCTCCGTGATGTCCAGGGCCTCCGTGATGGCCTGGTGGACCTCCGTGAGGGTGACCGTGTTTGGGTCCGTGTCCTTTAGGTCCGTGATCAGGACCATGACCTGGTTTCGATGCAACTGAAAGCTTGCAGCCCATTCTTCAATAAAAATTTGTCAATTATTATTGTAGTTTATCGAGTTGGCTCTTAAATAGTATTCGTGCTCCGAATCAAAGGCCAGTAGCATTCGGACCAGTGCGATTTAATGCGTTTTGAACGCAATTGGAGAAATCAAACGCCCACAATGATATTTTACGAAATTTGCAATACTTATTCAAATTGTCGACATAGAGAGTGGATCGAGCTTCACGTCAGCCAGCCATCCATTTCATGCAATTTGCAGAAGAGATGATTACTTATCGTGAATTTCATTGCTATGAGAAATTCCTTTCGAGACAGGATGAGACTTCAAACAAGTTATAAGTTACTATTTTGCGCTATCACCCAAATACGGTATCTATTAAAGAAGAAGGAAAATTAGTGCCCAAATGAGGTTATTGCCGGCACACAAAGCAAATTTAACTGACGTAAATTTTAACACTGGCCAATTAGTTGGGATAAAATGCAGTTGGATTTTATCGTGAGAGCCTATGCTCACATGTACTCACGTGCAAGGAGTAGTTTCCGCTAACAGAAAACTCTCTGTTACTCAATTAGGCTATGATTAATGGCTAGTATTCGATTTACATCGAACATATTTTGAGGAAATTTGGAAGTTAAAATGATAGAAACGGTTCAGATACCTCTTTATGACCTTACTCTTCACTAAATTGTGTATTCTGAGGCTATAACATTGATGAGAAGTGAGTAAAGCAAACACGAGTGAGATTTCGAAGGAAGCACTCTATTCAAGACCTTATTAAGCCTCTTTAATGCGCGAATGAGTGAGAAATATGACTTAATTCAAATAATTCAAAAGCTAATGCTAACTCCGCGCTTTATTTTCCAAGTACTTCAGGGAAAAGACTCAAATAGAAGAGTATTAAAGTTGGAAATCTTAATTTTGCCTCCAATGGAATAGATATGGATATTTTCTTAGATTCTCTCAGCATGGTTTCGGTTTAATATCCAAAAGCTTTTGAAGAAGCGAAATAAACAGAATTGAAAGAGTATAGGCAGCTACTTTGAGGCATTGCTGCAAAATGATGCATACATCGTTCTATGGAAAGACCAAATAAAATTCAGACTCATTTATAAGTGGGTGCATCAATCCAAATAAAATAAAATTACATGAATGAACCACGTTACTCAATTTTTTTTGTATAATGTAGAGCAGGACGCGATGACAATGAACAATTCGTTAAAAGCAGTAGTTAGAACGAAAATTTCTATCAGTATAGGGGAGTTTAGTATGAAATATTCGAGTCAATTGTTAGAAAATCCAATGCCGACCTTCCGGATATTTAAAATGTGAGGCTCTCTCCATTTACTAAGAATATGCAGTTGAGCTTTATCAGAACAAATATTCAAAGCTTCAAAACTCGGCTTCTGTAGAGATTTTTTGCCTAATCAGGCCAGGCGTTGTAGATTTCACAAGAACATACATTATCATTGAAAATTCCTCTGCACCACACAAGATATACATCTCATTCCTAGCTAGCAGTTAACGCACGAGTTCTCATTGGAAATATCTCAACTTTCAATTACAATTGAGTTTTACTGAATTTCCTATGGATTAGTCAGGAAGTGCATTGATAAGTTCGCTCTCTTAAGCTACTCCAGATAGGCGTAGTGTTCGAATTGCCTGCCTTTCCTCTTGCTCCTCCTGCCTCTCGGTTATAGCTAACGCTGATTTTATTTCAGATTGTAGTTCATTAATAGTTTCAAGCAATTGTTGTGAGTATCCAATAAAATCCCGTTTGAGAAACTTGGGAACTAAACGAAAATTGAATGGAGATAACATCACATGCCAATACATATTTACTGAAAAGTAAAAAATAATAATCACGCCATTTTTAAACAATTGCAATTATTTAAACCTAACTTCATTTTTGAATTAATCTTCAAAATATAATAGAAAAAATACATTACGCTTACATCATGTTTAAATTATGTCCGATCACTAAACATAGTTGCCCTCACAGAGGACGCTTCTGAGAGATCCCAAAAATACCATAATTTAGGTTCGATAAGTTTGCAAGTCCAATCGTTTGCTGAGTTTGCAGTATATTTCCTGAGAAGCCAATCTGAGTAAGATCAACACTAGGAGTCAACCTCGGCATTAGACTTGTTTCGAGACTAAAGGGCCACAAAGACGTATTATTTATTATATCTGATAGAAGAAATTGCTACTTTTGCACTTGGGTAGCCAACCTCTGGTTCAAAGTGACGAGCTCAGATACTTTTCTCTCAAGCTTCTCAAGTCTTTCTAAAGAATCTGACAGTTCTATCTTGATTATATCGGCCATATACTTCTATAAAATGAACGAATAACTCATTCCAAAAAAAAAAAATGAGGTGATACATCATCTGTTTTGGTATGCGCGATTGATGAACTTTCAACGACTTTTTGAGTACCAGGCATCGATGGGGCCAGTTTCATTTTCATTTTGTTGGGATTTTTCCTTTTGATTTTTTCGATCAGATCTCTTAAAGCCAATTATAAAAGGATTTAATCAAATTCGTCTTTTACTTTTGTCCTTTCTGGAAAAAAGGATGAGAAAAGACGCATCCATCCATGTCATCAAATTTTTGCTTTTTGAAATTGTACATGTTGAGCTAAACGAGAAATAAGGAATTGTAATGCGCCTTTGCTGATGTAAACATAATTACTTGTCGTACGAAAGAGGAAAAACATTTATGACGAAAGAAAACTGGAAGCACATATTTTGCAAACTCTTCTGAGTTTTTTATAAGTACAGCTTTTCCGTCCTTGGTCCATTCAACGTATTGCTGGTATGCCGGATCCTGTTAGACTTTGTGACGTATGGTAAGGTAAAATGATGTACATGAACAAGCTCGTGGAGTTTGCGCAGGAATTTAGGTGCGCATAGTCTTGGGTCTTCAGCAATAGCCTTTTGAGCCAATGTAAGTGAATTGTCAGAATCCATTGTCAAATATCTACAAGTTAATAATTATAAAAGCCTAAGATTCAACTGAATAAGCCAGCAAAGAACACTTTCCTACCAGTGCGGTGAATATGAGCTTTTCAATTTTTTGATCAAACTAAATTATTTCAAAAAATTTCTTTATCCCAGCAAGGGAAAAAATTTCTAAATTATAACAACCATCAAAAAAATTTTTTTTATCATCAACCTTCGCTAACGTACTCGCGAAGAATATTGCAAAACAGAAATACTCATACCTTGATGAAGGTATAACCATGAACAAATTCAAAGATAATGATGAAAAAGTCTACACGAAGAATTAATTTCACTCACGACTCCTTGCCACACGGCATAAATTGTTTGAAACACGTCAAAAACTCTCCTTTTACTTTTGAAAAATATTTAAACAGGTTTATTTAAAAATACACTTTTATTTGAATTGTTCTGGAAAATTGAAAAAAGCGAAATCAAATATTCATCGAAATGCCAATTTTTCTTCATTTTCTTAAAATTTTTAAACAGGAAAAGACTTTGATGGTGTAAAATAAATAATTTTCTGAGTTCACAAACGTAATAGTTTGATTATTATCTCGATTTTAGTTGATTTTCCAGTGAGACGGATGCAATAACTGGTTTCATCAATTTTTGGAAAGAAAGAATGTATTAATTCTTTTTTCGAGAATACTTGTTACCGAACAGAGAAATATGGAATCAAGAAAAAGTCTATAAACTGGGCAGTTCAGTTTGAGAAAGGAAAGTGGAGTAGTATAAGGTATCTTCACCTCTATTTATCAGACAATGCCTGAAAATTATTGTAAAATACCCATTATTTAACAAAATTTAATCTTGCGAACTCTTAAGAACAAATAATCAGCGAGGGGGCTTATGTTGAACTTCACTTCCATAGATATGGCTCCGAATACAGTTTTCAAGTTATTTGTTTCTATAATGAAATGTAATATAATGACATAAGACTTCATAGTAGAATTTGAATACACATCCCCCATTTACGACAGCTTTCCTGATCCTGCCATTGAAGTGTCTGATTCTATTGACGAAGCTGTTTTTGATTTTTTTTTCCCTTTGGTCCAATCCTAACTCTGTACTAACCTTTTCCATAAGACTTTTTTTCCCAAAATTATGCATTCTGACTGAATAAATTCTTCTCAACCTTTTTCGAGAGTCCATTGCAGCGCTGACTTCTCTAAATTCATGACCACCAATTAGTTAGACTTAATTCAACAAAAAGTGCATATGATTTCTATTGGATGGCTATATATAAACGAATTCAAATACGCACATATCGTGCTGGAAAATATCCAGAAGAGCTGAGCTCGGTCAACAAAAATCAAAAAAAAAAACAAAAACCCAGTTTTTCTTTGCCGAATGTCTCATGAGAATCTAGACCGATACTCGCATACCTGTGAGTATTAATTTCTTACTAAAATCGCTGTAGCTATTCTCAGGAGGCGCTCTTGGCAGCATAGTAGACAAAAATACTTTATATCAAATCGTATTGATCTATGATGATAGCATACATCATGAGGTCTAAGCACTTTACTATGAAAATTTCATCAGAACTCTAAATAGAGTCGAGAAACATAGGGTGATAGCGCGAATTAGAAAAGCAACTCTTACGCACAGACTTTTCTGAGCTACGTCTTTCTCAAATAAATTTGTCAAATAAGAAGTATGAAAAAATTGTAGAATAAAAGTGCAAATATTTTCTCTCATTTAATTAATTGAATGCGGTTCAGTAATGAAACGCTGCTTTTTTGAGATGTGGAGTTTAATTTTCTACACTTTTTTCTCCTTTTCAAGTGCATGAAAAATTACAATGTGAATTGAGAACAACTGAGCATCCCCACGAGAAAATGTTTTGAGAAAATAAAAGTTGGTACGATATCACATCTTAGCAAGATGAGCTTCCCGACATCTTCTCGCCATAGAAAGACTGAGAAAATCTATTTTTTTATCTAATATTCCATCCTGAGTGAACATCTGCTGTGCCATTCTTAGTACAAGCGTTATTGAGTTTGCAAGAAATTTCTGGAATAATTAAAAACTAAATTCGCCTTTGATGCATTAGCTTCTAAGAAATCTATTCAAATGTGATCTACATATTAGAGCACATTATGCGGGTTGTAGAAATGCTATCTTAAAAATAGTTACTGAGCCGATCTCGTCAGGTTTTGCCTCTGTTCGAGGATTTTGGACCTCTTTTTTTCCGATACTTTGCCTAGGTACTTCTCTTTAGTCTTGGTGTGCACTAATTGAACATCGGAGGCGAGTCTCAGGAGGAATCGTGACATTACTTTCAAACTTATAAATGAAAAAGAAGCCAGAGAAGAACGTTAACTATCTATGGACTATCATGGATAAAAATATTCTAACTTTTCTGTATGTAGAGCTCTGCTAGATTCAAATGAAAAATGGTAACTAGTGACGTTTTCCAACTATCGTGAGTAGAATGTGAATGTATCTATTTACAGGAAGAATACGAAAGATAACTTTCCAGTTTACTGATATGTATACTTTTCAAAAATTTGAAAATTAAACCTTAAGCGAGCGGTTTCCTTGACTTTTGAATTAGTGTATGTTGTGCACTTACAGCATTTAGGTTGAACTCTGGTCTCAACAAACACAATAGTCTAACATTCGCCGCATGAAATCTGAAGTAGAAATTTGAATGATTGAAAGCCCGAACATTATTCAGTGTGCTTTTTGCTATTATTTCTTAGTCTTGATAAAACCTTCCACCCGCCAATTAATTGAGAAATTTGAATTCCTTCCCGAAACGTCGTTAATGCAAGAAAGATTTTTTACACAAACTCTCACTCTGAGAGTTGTTCGTTGTATTTGAAATAAGCTAGTGAGCGTTCATATATAATAAAGTTCAAAGTGAAGATTAAAAAGTTTGCTAACCCATATCATATATAGATAATTACACTAGTAAATCACAGCTAAGTAAGTACAGAAGCATCTCAATGAAACGCTACTGAAGTACCTCCATTTAAATTTTGTCACTCTTGATTACGGGAGGTAGTAATTGCTTTTCCTATGGAACGATTTAGTTATTAAAAAATCTATTCATGAGCGCTTTACCGATTGATTTGATCCAAGATTCTTTCTCTCTGGCAGAAGAAGCCAAGAGATAAAAGCTTCTAGTCGCTGTATCCAGCTTCTGAACGATATTTTGTTACACATCAGACAGACTAAAATGTAATTCTTTACAATTGAATGCTCTTTGTAAATTTCTTCCTCAGCGCTACTGACAGCAGTGCATTCTTTCAAATAGATGATTTCTGTTGGATTTTGGTAGTTTTTTTCTTCTCTGAACGAGTACAGATAGACTGGAGTGAGCACGAACCACCTCCTATTAAATATAAGGTAAGTCGGGAAATAATGAAATTTTGGGTACTTTCTCCATTTCTTTAAAATTCGCGATTGCTTAGTCATCCAGCCTTCCTTTAAAACATCCTTAATATCTTCAGTAGATTGCAGAGGCTCCATAGTGAGGAATAGCTTGGCAAGCTGTTATTAAGCTCCGAAAGGGTTTGATAGTAAGTAAATTATTTAAAAACTTGAGTCTATTCTGTGGAAATCATTTCTAATCAACCGGATAAAATTATTTTTGAATAGAGATCTAATGAATTCAAATTAAACAGGCCATTTCAATGAAAAACTGTTGGAGAACTGTCCAACCAAAAAAAAAAAAAGTCCTCATGGAAATAGCAGCTGCACTTCCAAATAAGTGTACTAAACTAATCGAATTATTTGAAGTTTTTGATGTCTAAGCTAATTCCTAATTCTTAAAGCAAGATGATTATATGCGCCGTACTCCATTGATAATTCTTAAGAATACTATGTTGGCATAATTTTCAATGGTATTTTAAGATTTATTCACTAACAATATGTAGTAGCATCATCGAATTTAGGTGCATAATCTTTCCGAAAGAAATGATTGAATTGTATATTTCAAGCGAACTTTCATAATAAACATCAACAATTCAACGGACTCGAGTTCATAAAGTCAGATGGTGCTACCACTGCAAAAAGTTTTAACATTCAACAAAAAATGAAACTTTGTCCTTTTTAATCAATTATTAAATTCGAATTAATCGGCAAATCACTATCGCTTGATTTCATTTACAGAAACAGAATAAGCAATGCTACAATACTATCTTGATGATGTGAGCTTCTCCATCAGCTCCAGCAATCGCAAACGAATCATCCAGTGACGCGAAGTCCACTGAAAACAACCCCTTCGAAAACCCTGTCACCTTTGCAAAATCCATGTAATCCGCTTCTTTGCTGAAGACTCTAGCTTCATTGTATCCACTGCCGCATGCCAAAATATACTTATCTGATTTTTTGCTGAACTGAGCCGAGTAAACGTTCATTTTCTCAGAATCAAAGCCGTATTCCCATTGAATGTGTCTGAGCAATTTCCTCGTACTGAGATCCCAAAGATCCAATTGATCTTTTGCGCTACAATGTCCCGTTAGGATTACTCCGTTCTTGTAGTCAATAGCATCTCCTGATATCATATGTCCGTACATGCAAAAGATGCTTTTTCCTTCCCGAATGTCCCAAATATGAACGTTGTTGTCCCATCCTCCACTAAGCAGTAAATTCGGCTCATCTGTCACAAATTTCACAGAAAACACTCGATTTGAGTGTCCTGGTTCATCATACAACGATCGCTCAAGAGTCGTAAGAGCGATCATCTTTTCCTCATCATATAATTGGACCTATTTGAGAGAGAGATAAATATTTTTCCCGCAATAAACACAAGCATACCTTATGATTCGCGCCACCACTTGCAAGTAAAGATCCATCGAGATTAAAGTCGAGGGCAAGTATTTGGTTGTCTTCTTCGGTGAATTGGTCGAGTAGTTTTCCTGATTTGAGCCAAAATTAATTAATTTGCTAGGTTAATTAGACAATCAGTACCTGAGGACGCATGCCAATGAGAAATCTTTCCGTCAGCTGATCCTGTTACTAAGATATTTTTCGAATAAACACCAGCCAAGCGAGGTTTCCATCTGAATGGCAGCTATTTAGCCAAAGCACTTAATGAAATTGAATACCTTAAAGATGTCACAGGAGTTTGAGGGGTTGACGAGCAAACTATATTGCGAATCAATTTTCCTAAGCACTTATTAGAGCTTGGAGGGAAGATATCAATAAATACCAGTATAGCTCGAATAAATAACTGCTTCACCATTCACGAGAGCTAATTAAAGGTCATTTAAGTTAATTGATGGAGAGATATTTAACGTCTGTACCTAAAGCAATATGAGAACCATCGTGATCGAATCTGCAAGCCAGAATGTCTTGGCCATCTGTTTCAATAACAGTAGATAGTGAGATCTTTTCTGTGGGACTTAAAATTTTCATAGACGCAATTAGTCTTGATGAAGTTAGATTGTTATACATGGATCCTGTCTTAGGCTTGGACTTCCTCTCTTGACCGTGATTTTGATAGTATATCTCTTGAGATTTAACTTTTTCTCCTTCTGTTTTCTCTAGATGGAGGATTATAAGGAGAAGTTGCTGTTTTTCTACCTGTAATTTTTTGGTTCAAAACATCTTCCTGAGACAGTTTTATTTCGTCAGCTTTGTCGTGAATTTCGTGAGTTATTTTCTCCATTTTTCGATTTTTCAGCAAGTTTAGTATAATATATATGAATCAATCTTACTTAGATTAAATACTTGAGAAAATAGAATCTAATTGAATTTATGATTCTCGCAAAACTGATTTACTGATCCAAAAATCAAAGGCGTAGCCAGTATCTTCATTTTGTATTTTAACACTTTTTTATGGGAATAGAATCAAAAGAATTGACCTGAAATTCACTTCGTCGAAACAGAAAACACTTCTAATGGTCAAAATTGTCCTAACGAACGTTTTCATGATATTTCATGCTAACAAAGCTTGTTTCTACAAAAAATCGCATTGGACGTCTCTTCTACTGAAAGGGTTATGGCGTTTGTTGCAGAAGTGAATACTAGAGTACTATTTTACTTGATTAGAATCCTCTAATGTCTTAACTTGTTTATTCAAAGAAAATTCTATTTTCTCACAATTTCAGAGCGATTGGATCCATTGACTTATACGGAAACTCTGGCCATCTCATACTGTTTCAATTGGTTTGATGATTTTCACGTTGCTGGAAATTCTTCTCAGCTTCTTTAATGACTATATTACTAAAATAACGGACTCCCTCTGAATATAATTTTAAACGCTATCTGATAATGTTTAGCCATCAGCCACTCGACCACAGATTTGACGAAAGACAATCTTTCAATCCCAACACATATACCCACACACACGAAGCAAGCACGTCAGAATATGGGAATTCTGGCGACCCCACCAAGAAGCGAATGAAAATCGTTCTTCGCAAGAAAAAATTAGATGACATTGACATTGTACATGTGAAAAACTCTCCAATAAAAGGTCGCCCTGCCAGCTGCGATCCAGTCAGTCACACAGTAACTACTAATGAAAATGCAACTAGGCCGTCAGCGCTGAATACCTCTAGCAGATACTCAACTCACAAAGGAACAGATTACACTCGGAGATCAGCGTTTCAGAGAGAGAACAGTAGAGATTCGCTTATTTTTGGACCGAAGAGAGGCAGAGAAAACCCTCTCGTAACAGAGCACCATAGCGCGGTTAAACCCTCAGTCAGAGGAAGTACCGTGGGAAGTAGACCAGATATCTCTATATTGCATGAATTGGATCAATTTAACGAGAAATTGCCTGAGAATCGCCAACTTGTCAAAAAGAGAGCGACACCTTTGACAGGGAATCCGAAGCAATTGCTGGATGAATTGCTGATAATAAATAATAAACTTCCAATAGAAACCCGAATGGAAACCAGAAATTCGCTCAGTTCTAACGATGTATCTTTTCGGATGACCCGTATGACAAACCACAATAGCATTCCATCCGCAATGAGATATAGCACATATGGCGGCACAAACCGTCCTCCTCGAAGCGGTATGCCTCAGAGCCATGTAAAAGAGGTTAAGTTTAGCAATTATGCAACTCCAAATCGTTCGAGGCAATCAACGTTCGACATGTTACCGAGCGAAGAGACGCATATTTATAACCCGAATCTCACGCAGACCTCCCATGCGGAAAACCATGTTCGAACGGTCTCACAAGGACCAACACCATCAGTTTCTGGCTCAAACCGCTATTTGGAGAGTAGCTTTGATGATAGCAGTCCAATGCACAATCCATATGATTTTAGACTGAAATTGGCCAGGGTAGAGAACCAACCGAGATTAAGAAATTCGATATTTTCACCAGCTCCTTCTATTCATAAGAATTTGTCAAACCTTTTCAAGAGTAACTATTACCCAGCACCAGACTTATAAATTGAGGTCTGTACCATAAAATCTTTTTTTTATATATGTTGACACTAATTTTTCGTTTCACCCATAAACTTTTTTCCCCCTTTTGCATTGATATAACCTCGCATAACTTTTTTTAACTTTGCAATAACTTTTAAAAGAGAGCCACTGTCATTTAAAAGAGAAGGCTATACTAATGAAGATATAAACAAATTGTGGATTTACATTTTGACATATGTACATAGCAGTATTGCAATGAATAGATTTTATTTCCATGTAAATATAACTTATCAATTCAATGGAGATCACAAATTTTTAATATTAACTATTTTCAGCTCGTACCTGGATGCTCTGCTGCCCAAGCAAGCATAAAGGTCTGCTTTAAACCGTCTTGAGGACCATGCTTTCCAAGCTGTCGTTGGCTCTGAATTGATATTCCGCGCAAGCAGAGGCGAACTAGATGTGATGTCCTGTATTTTCAGCTTGGAGTTGTGATAACAAAGCATCAAGATATCCTCTTTGGCCCCGACAACATCAAAATCCATGATTTCATCTTTCCCGTCCTTCTCATTATAGATGTGAGCCGTAAACTTCAAAGGCTCGCCTGCTTGAGCGGCTAATTTGAAGAGATGGTGAGGAGAACTGAGGCAATACAGAGCTTCATCGGTGAATGAAAACTCCATGGCTTTGCAAGGTCGGAGGTCAGTAGAATACTGAAATTTATGAATTAGTTCATTTTTAAGGGGATTAATGAAAAGTATTGTTCTCTGTGCTTGGGTGCTTGCCACGAGCAGTTTATACTTTTCCCAATAGCATAAATACTGAACGCTGTCTTTGCCAATATCGAATTTTCTTAGCTTAGGTGATGTCGTATTGGTACTCGCGTTTTTTAAATCGATGAACTTGATACCATCAAAAAGGCCTCCAACTGCTAGTTCCATCGACTCTGGGATTAACTCTGCTGTGAGGCAAGTCATGTTAAGCTCGAAAGAGAGGTAACACTGAAATGATTTCTCTGAATCCCAGAGGGTGAGTCGGTATTGAGAGCTGCAAGTGACGAGATATCGATTTTGAATGAATTTGATTGATCTAACTTCTCGTTTATGAGGAACGAACTGCTTAAGCCGTTTGAAGGTGAGAGAATGCAAAATGACAATGCTCGTTTGATAGTAACTTCGATTGAGAGCCAGGATTATCATTTTTTTCTGTGGGACATAAATTGGCTTTGGGCAGTTTCGTTCGTCAGTAATCGCGAAGTCATTTAAACTAATGGTCTGAACTCTAAGGTTCATTTTATCCATATTATGAACTATTTTATGATTTGATTGGAAATAAATACTCGCTCTCCAATAGCATTGCATAAAAGATTGTGTTCTGATTAGTATCAGAAGAGGTCTATCAGAACTAATTTCAAAGAATAATAAGAGTCTAAGGTGATTTTCCAAAACAAGGTTTTCGAAAGCCTCGAGTGTGATGGAAAGAGGCAAAAGTGATGAAGCTGGGAGTTTGCCTATTCTTTTGCCTGTTCTTGATTTAAACTAGTCGAAAAATTTTGTTAAATATTAGTATGATCGAAAGTTGTATGTTATAAAAAGGCAATGAAAGATACGTCATTCAGCTTACTAGCTCATAAGGTTCTTGGCCAGAACCCAGAAAAGGAATATTTGGGTATTGTCTCTGTAAAAATTTCAATAGGCTGCATCTTTTGAAGTTTGCTAAACTACTACTAATGCTTTGTAATTTCATGAATCATCAGCAAATTATTGACATAAAAAAAGAAAGTGACGGTAATTGTTCCAAGTTTAGTAAATAATTTTCATGATTTTTCTAATCTGTGTAAAATCAAAATTAGTATGATTCAGTTTAAAATGTGTGTTTTATTAGGTACAAAGCTATCTTGCTCGCTATAATAAAAGTCTGTGTTATAACTTGTGAAAGAGCAGTAATAATGTAGACACAAAGCCTTGTGTTAACATAGGATATACCTAGTTTTGCATTTAATACTTCTTGTCAAATGAAATAAATTCAAGACTGTTGAAACTGATAAAGATAACGTCTTTTAATTGAGAATTACATAATTACTCACATGTTACGACATATTTTGTTGGTGTTTCAAAGATACCAATTACTAACAAGCAATTCTCTTTGTTTGGTTTTTTTTTGAAATTAGAATAAAATATCAATTAGTAGCACTTTAGAAAAATATTACAAATTATAGTTCTTTATCTCTTTATTCCTTTGAAGAGAAAATGCTGTTTCTCAGGAAGAGAAAGCCTCTTCTTCATTTGAGAGCTGGTGATCTAATAAGACTATAACTCCTGCTTCTCGGAAAGGAAAGTAAATCAATCACATTCATTACTCACATTTATTACGAATAAGAGTGATAGAAGTGTTTTAAGATCAAACTAATCAATACATTTACACCTTCAAAGCGGATTCAAGAAAAAGAAAATTTGCTGAATTAACACTGCTTTTCTATTTGAATTGAATATTCTTGATTATTTAAAAGATATTCTGTTTATTTTATAATTAATTTTGATAATTTACGTTTTTAATATTTTGCTTTCTTCGCTCTTTTGAATACACATTCATGATATTGATGTTGATTTGAAAGGTATTGGTTTATGGATTGAACGATTGGAAAGTAAAGGAAATAAGGAATTTTCAAAAAAATATAAAAAAAGGAAAGTAAGTATTGGTAAATGAAGTCAAAATGGTGTAAGTTCCTCAAACAGTTCAAGCATCTGCAGGAATAAAATAACACGTATTGTTGGATTGATGCATAGCACAGAGAAATTTTCTTTGCAAATCATTAAACCAAGACGATATTTCATAATTGAAAATCAAACAAATATAGTCTTTCTAAATACCGTGAAGTAGAAGTCGCATCCTTACGAGAAGCAATTTCGAGGTTTACCAGAATAAATGTTTGTTATTCTCTTGCTAGAACAGTACGAGAAAGTAAAATTTTGACAGTCTAAGAATTAGTAAAGCTCTGTATACTGAGCTTAGTTAAGTACCAATCACATGAAATTTCACTACTGTGAATTAGGAGGTTAATACTAAATAGAAGTTCTTCAAGCACTTGACCATCCAAAAAAAAAAATTACCATTTCCTTCGCTGTTCGCTGAGGACTTGTAGGACGCTAATTTGTGACAGCACAAGTTTTATTTGCTACTTGAAATCGTTTATGAACTTATGTGTATATTTTGCAAATAAGAATGGAAGACCTTCACTGGGCTAGAGAAAATAAAATTCACTTGACTAGCATGGTCTCACTTCTTCAAAGAAGAATAAAACGAATAGGCAATACTTTTCTTATCAGTTCGCAATCTGCGAATTGCAAGATTACGAGGAGTATAATTTCTTTCATAGCTCAGCCATGTAACTTGCATTTCCATATCGGAACAAACAATATCAATTTCATATACTTATACTCTTAATTAGCATCAAATTACTATGAGTTTTCATAAGGTTTTGGTCTCGTTACACAAATCCCACAAAAAAATCTTGCTGCGACAATCTTCTTTGTCTCCTTCTTCAGTTGGTTCTACTTTCGGTTTGATTTTCGTCCTATTTATTTTTTCCTGTAACCTTGATATAGCGAGTTTTCAGAATTGCGGTCTGAGGATGCCTCGTCGAGACGCTCGTAAAATTATCCTCTATATTCGCAATCTCGCTCTCTGCCTGAATTTTCTTGCTCTCTAGAGAGATTATTTCCAAAAGCCTTTCGTCATTTAACCACCAAATGATCTCAAGCAACAGGATAAAGTGCTACTGAATATATTGGGTGAGCAGTATGGAGACAACAATTATGATTTGAATGTTTATTAAGGAGATCACTTTTGAATTTAGAATTGAGTAATCGTGTACACATTCATCCCTCCATCTTTGCTATGACCGTTATCAATGTTCCCTCTACCAACGCTTCCCTCTTCTCCTGCTTGACTTTGGTAAGCTTGAGGGCTTTTTTCAAAGTTAGAGGTTTCCAATTCTGAGATGTTAGAGTTGCTAAATTTAATAGAGAGAAAGCCATCCATCAGAACAATTTTCCTCGGAAAAAATTTATGAGAAGGAGGATATTTTTAAAATAAATATTTTCTTTCAATGCAAAACGATAAAATGCACAACTGATACAGTCCTATTTGAAAAATCATAAGGACTAAATTAAGATATAGATGTCAAGTATTTCATCTGCGATGATTTCACATTCCTCAAATTTCAAGTACCTAATAACCGAAATGCAGCATAAGAGAATATCTAATCATGCAAGTCGAAGGAGGAACTGCTGAAAGTGTTACTTGCTGACATTTTATTTATTTTTTAGTGACTTCTTAGAGCGGACTAAATAACAGTTTATGATATCATTGCCAGCTAGTGTAATTACAGTTTCATTGGGAGTTGTAACTTCTAATTCTCTTTTGAATAAAGTTCTTTTTTATAAACTTTGAGAATTTTTAAAATTTTGAAATAATGTTCACAGGTATGCTCGGTCAATCCAGCGGCGGAGGCCAGCCTCTGCAAAATCAATACGATTTCCAGAACGTAACTCTAACCAGCTTCTAAATATATATCCCTCATCAATTATTACTTGAATCAGGTCAACAACAAGCCTCTTCAGACTGGCAACAGACCATTGCAGTCCCGAGCAGGGCTTCAAACCGGAATGAAAGGTGAAAGCAGACCTCTCACCTCAAACCGTGCAGCCAAATTCCAAAATAAACTTGGTGCCCAGGACTCCGCAGCTCAAAACCTCACTACTAAAGTCGATTTCAATAAGAAGGAGCAAACTCCTGAAGAAAATTTCAGAAAACTTGAAAGAGAAGTCAACCAGCTCGTCGAAGACAGTGCCGCTCTGAGCGTAAAGGGGAATCACCCTGAAGCCCTAGAGAAGGCTAAGGAGGCTGTGAATAAAGAGAAGCAGCTTCGAAGACTTAGAGAAAATAGTGGAACAGCTGACCAAATCAACCCCGATCTCACGTTTTGCGTGTTATTTAACCTCGCAAATCAGTACCAGAACAATGGAATGATCCAGGAAGCCCTTAATAACTATACACAAATAGTCAAGAACAAGCAGTACCCACAAGGAGGTAGACTGAGAGTCAACATGGGAAACATCTATTTCCAACAGAAGAAGTATTCAGTCGCGATCAAGATGTACCGTATGGCTCTTGATCTGATTCCAAAGTCTTCCAATGAAATGAGATTCAAAATCTTGAAGAATATCGGACACGCTTTTGTCAAGCTGGGAAAATTCCAAGACGCTATTGCCTCGTATGAGTCGATTCTTGAAGGGAATCCAGATTTCCAGACCGCGTTTAATCTGATTCTCTGTGTGTACGCGCTCGGAGACAAGAAGAAGTTAAAGAAGTACTTCACTGTGATGCTGGGCATTGAAGTCCTTACAGACGTCGACGAAATCACTGGCGAGGCGACTCAAAACGATAAACTTAAAGAAGAGTTGAAGGCGAGAAAGCGCGAAGCGCACAAATATATCGTTGATGCAGCTAAGCTTATAGCGCCTGTGATTGAGGACGATCTCATTTCAGCCTACGATTGGATTTTGGAGGCATTGAAAGCTTCTCCTTACGCTGATGTTGAGAGCGAAATTGAGATTACGAAAGCGCTGTCTTACTTGAAGAAGAAGGAGCTTGAGAAAGCAATTGATTCGTTGAAGCAGTTCGAGAAGAAGGACAAGATGATGATGGCGCGAGCGGCCACGAACATCTCATTCTTATATTTTATGGAAAACGACATTAAGAACGCCGAAAAATACGCTGACATTGCTATTGACTATGATAGATACAACGCAAAGGCGTTGGTGAACAGAGGAAATTGTCTGTTCATGCGAAATGAGTTCTTGCGATCAAAAGAGCAGTACCTCGAGGCTATTGGAGTCGAAGCCGATTGCGTGGAAGCTTTGTACAATCTTGCCTTTGTTAACAAGAAACTCAATATGTTTGCTGAAGCTTTACAGGTAATTCGACACTTGCCAAAGGACTTATAACTAACCCCAATTCTCGCTCCTTAGGCACTCGATAAACTTCAAACGATCGTCTCTTCAAGTCCAGAGGTCATTTATCAGATCGCTAGTATCCACGAGTTCACGGGTAACTCGAAAACGGCGATCAAATGGTATCAGATCTTGTTGACCAAGGTGCCATCAGACCCAGGAATTCTTGCTCGTATGGGAGCGATTTACTCAAGGGTATGAATACCTTGCTTTGAGCTTTAGAGATTTCTTATCACATTTATCACTACTAGGAGGATGATGATCACCAAGCACTCCACTACTATTCCGAATCGTATAAGTATCTCTCCACAAACATCGAGACAATTTCTTGGCTCGGAATCTATTATGTCAAAGCTGAGCTCTATGAAAAAGCCGTCGTATACTTTGAAAAAGCAGCTCAGATTCAACCAAGAGAAGTTAAATGGAAGTTGATGGTGGCTTCATGCTATAGAAGAATCGGTTCTTATCAACGAGCTCTTAAGCTCTACGAAGAAATCTATGCTGAATATCCTGATAACATTGAATGTATTTATCCATTCAAAAGATTCTTTGAATTAACGACTCGGTAGGTCTGAGATTCCTGGTTCAAATTTGTAAGGATATGGGAATGAAGTACGATCATTATGCTGCGCATTTAAGACAGCTTGAAAGACAATTGGAAGCCGAACAAGCTCGCTATACTGATTTCAACAATGAGGTGAGTACTTTGAGAAGGACTTAATAAGATTCTTTTTTTGTAGGAGTACGAAGGTGGATTTAATCAAGGCCTACAACAACAAGAAGACTTTGACGGTCCACCAGGAGGATTTGGGCGTCCACCAGGATATGGCGGTGATTCATCAAAGTAAGGTTATTTCGAGAAAAAAATTGCTGAGTGGCAAATATTTATAGAAATCAAAGAAAGTTGCAACAAAAAGCCCAAGATGACGATGAATGGGCTAACCAAGGGCTTGGAGATGAGATGTTACCTTCTTAATTCATTAGAAGTTAGCCGAATCTATTGAACTGGTATATGTACGTAACAAGAAAATTATTTTAAAGAGATAAATCGGATTGCATTTATTCTAAAAAAAAAAATTGCTTCAAACAAATCGTCTAATGTAAAGGAGAGAGGAAGGAAATTAGTTAAGCTAGAAAGCTATTTTGTTGTATTAAATGAAACTGGAGGTTAGAAGCGCTGTTGCTTCAATGATAACAGCAGATCATAACTAGCTAACTAGCTGATATTTTTTGGAAGGTAATGTGTCGGTAAATGGATGTGGAAGATTAATAGTTTAATCCGAATTTGTAGCCTTTCACCAAAGAGAATGAAAAATATGAAGATTGCTCAGCGAAAGTGATAATATGCAGGAATAATAGCAAAGATAGAACCGGTGTTTGCAACCCCAGCTTTAACATTTGTAATTATGCTTATGTAATACTTATCTGAAATTTTCGGGATGAATTCCCTAAAAATAAGTCCTCATATTGTGTTGTCATTTGCTTTTCAGAATTTTAGGCATTTATGA
>ENA-UOTX01000251-UOTX01000251.1-compost-metagenome-genome-assembly--contig:-NODE-251-length-60471-cov-9.821505_pt1 | contig 60471 bp, 44 predicted proteins | sample MGYA00238143_ERZ746982 | MGnify/ENA primary metagenome ERZ746982 (study PRJEB28758, sample SAMN06268862) | compost metagenome | isolation source: single cell | place: USA: California, Emeryville, Joint... | reverse complement strand
AAATCTCCATCAAGCATGATGTTCTCAGGCTTGATATCTCTGTGAGCCACTTCATTCTTATGAAGGTACTCAATGCAGTCGATGAGTTGCTGGAAATAGGTTCTAGCAAGACGTTCAGGGAAGATACCAATGCTGTCAATAAGCTTGAGAATGTCGCCTCCTCGAGCGTGGTCAAGAACAATCGCAGTTACAGTCTGAACTTTGTCTTCAGCATCAGTCAGTACGATGGCTTCATGGAAATCTTGAATTGCGAGAATATTAGGGTGAACGAGGCTTGATTGCAATTTGACTTCATTCTTAACCATCTCCAAGTATTTTGGCTCGAGTCGCTTAAGGACTTTAATGGCAGCAGATTTTTTTGTGATAGGGTCATAGCCAAGATAGACTCTTGAGGTGGCACCAGAGCCGAGTTTCTTCATAAGGTTCCATTTACCGAGGGTAGCGTATTTAACTCTGTTGTCGTATTCCATTGTGAGTTAATTTAGTTTAGTTAGGTGATTTACTAATTATTTTGTATGATTATGTTTTTGATTACTTGAAGTCTGGCAGAGATTATATACTCCATCGTCTACTGAAATCCAGCTCCGATTGATGTATGGCGCTAACCCGAGCGATGTGAACTAATCTAACAATCAAGAAATTTTCGATATGAGAAAAATTAATGTAGCCAGAAAACGTATATTTTATGAAATTTAGAACAAATTACATCAGATTAAATCATTAATCACTCACGTTTGGAGAGGCAATTCAGAACTCAAAATAATGGTTTTCAGTAAGAACAATTAAGAAAAATTGGAGCTGTCTATTTCGAGCATAGACAGCACAATGTGTGCTGAACCAAATTTTCCTACTAAAACAAGAATTATTCCTATTTTATGAAATGATATCCTGATCATATAACAATAGTATCTCTCTCTCTCCTTTTTTTCTCCGGCAAATTCGTTGAGGAATTATCAAAAGAGAACATGAAAGTACGAGCAGTAGAGAAAAATTCACTCAATGTTGATTCTAAAAGAAGGCTAATTTAAGACTATCAATCAATTGATAGCAGTGAAAATATTCACACATTAAATGATTCAGTTTAACCTATTACATTTCCAACCCATAAACACTCTGTAGAGAAATTCAATTTTCTGTTTATCATCTAAACTTTTGAGTATATATTGAAAAGAAGCAACCTATTATATTCTTTTATTTTAATCTCCTTAACCAAAATGCAATTTCGATTGTGTTTGATCTAAGCAAGACTCCAGCTGCTTTGTTGGTTTTCTAGCTTCAAATAGTTATCTCGAGAAAGTCCCCAAAACTTCGCTAATATGGAGCAGCTCATTAGGAAAATAGTTAAAACCTTTGATGGCGGATTCAAGTCCTTCAATTGGTTTCTACTAGGAAATGCAAAGCGAAGTACACTAGAGTAAGAAAGACAGATTTCAAAATAAACTACATTCACATCTCTGTCTTATCATCGGTGATAAGAGATTTTTATAGTACCTCAGAGTTGATATAAAACGGCTGAGTTCCCACAAGAATTATTATCTTCAAATTTCTAATTTGTCAACAAATTCAAATTAAAAAGCAATAAACTTCAATATTGCAAATCTAAAGCGCTGGTTATTTCATTAACTATGTAATTTGTGGAGTTCATGGCAACTCCTTTCTTGAGAAGAGTGAAAACTCGTTTCTTGAATAAGTTGAGCTCCCTAAACAACTCAGAGCTAGCTTCTTGTGGAGTGGCTTTGGTTATCAACATGCATGAGAATATCAATCATTTTTCATTTGAGAGTTCATTCGAACTATCTTCATCATGCTGATTCAACTCATTGCTATGAAAACTTGCTGATTGATATCATTTCTTGTAGGTATGTTCTTTAAGATCTCAGTCTGAATTTAATAGAAATTCGCAGAATTACTGATCAGATGCAGAATTTTAAAATTATTCGCAGAAAAACTCGATAGAATGGAGACAGAAAAGAAACAGAAATACGACCCTTCGCAGATGATGTGCAAGCAGCATCAGAAAAGACTGTTTGCAGTCTCATTAGACGACGAGAACAACCCAAGGCTCTTTTGCAGTCAATGCGTTTTCGAAAGGAAATACAAAACTTTGATCGACATTCGAGACATCTTCACAGAATCCTCTATAAACGAACTCGCTCAGAAGATTCTCAAAAACCTAACCACGGATGGAGTCATGTCTGATGCCAAAATCCAAGAGCATTTCGCACAAATAGACAAGCAGTTTCAGGAATACTACACTCACTTGAATTCGATTAAATACATGTGTAAAGAGCGATTGCTTAGAGAGCTTATCCGTAACCTGTCCAAAACATTGACTGTGAAGGAAACTAAGTCAATAAAGAACTGGCTTTTAAAATTCCAGCAAAAAATCTCACAAGAAAGAGATTTTTCGGAGACTTCTGATACGCTAGAGCAATACTGGAAGCTGTATAGAAAGTTTAAAGACTGGGGCGAGCAAATTGAGAACAAGAAACAGTCTTATATTTGCAAATCGCAGGCAGTAATGAGCTCGGCTACTTCGCAAATCGAAGCATTTTTATCGGATATCGAAACCTGGATCAAAGCTAAACTCGAAGCTAGTTCGATATTGGAGGGATTCCGCTATATTGCCTCTGGGGCGTCTGACCGAAGCTTGAAGATTATTGACATAGACTCGAAGAAGATCCATAAGACTTTCGATGGGTTACATGAGGATGATATCAGAAAATTAGTGGTCGCTCCTAATAACCAACTCATTGTAACCGGATCGAATGATCACTCGATTAAAGTCATCGACGTTAAGAAGATGTGCGAAATTGCTTCATTTCCTCAGGTTCACAGTGATGTGATAAGATGCGTGGACGTCTCTTCGAATTCAAAATTTGTAGCTAGTTGCTCTAATGATCATTCTATCAAGCTGATTGACATCGAGGCAAAGAAAATCGTTAAATGCTTTGACTTTGTGCATCAACACTGGATCTCATGCGTTAAGTTTACTCCAGACATGAAGCACTTGATCTCGAGTTCGTATGATTGCTCTGTGAAGGTGTTTGGAATTATTTCGAGACGACTTATGAGCAGCTACAATTATGTTCATAAATTTCAGATCAATTCGTTCGAGATCTCGCCGGACTCTCGGTTTGTCATAACAGCATCGGATGATCGGGCCATGAAGTTCATTGACATCAAGAGGGAGAAGCTCGTGCATAGTATATTCAATGTGGAGACTGAAGGGCTTTCGCAGATAACACTGGCCAAAAACAAGCAGTTTTTGGCCGTGGGGTCGAATGGAGGAAATATTAAATTGTTTAACTACGTTACGAGAAAGCCAATCCTAAGAATCCCGAGACAGCATCCGGACACGATTTCAGGGTTGTATTTCTCTCCGAATTCTAAGTTCATTGTCAGTTCTTCGTTTGAGGGATCGATTAAAGTGTTCAATTTGATGACCAAGAAAACTGGAACGAGCTTCGACTGCATTCACAAGGGAAGAATTTGGTCGATTGGACTTATCTCGAAGACTTGAATATAGTTTGCGGCCTGAATGCGATTCTCGATTACTTTGTGACTAATAATAATTAGATCGTTCTGGAGAACAATTACCAGTATATCACTTCATTTTGTAATTATGTGCTCTGAAGGAGCAAAGTCTAATATGATATATATATGAATCAAGTTACTTTCTGTGTATAAATTATACTGAAAGCTATTGCCTGTGTCGGATATATCTACATTATAAAATTAGAACTCAACTTTACTTTTTATTTATTTGTGATTTCCTTGCAACGAATTGGCTCGATACTTCATCAAACTTTTATTTTTTCGTGTCTCCAATTAGAATAGGAATATTTCTGATTCACGATACACTATTCGATCAACAACTCGCACTTCTCAAACCAAACTGAAATACTTTAATTGTTGGTCGATTGCTAATTGGGTGTTTGTTTTTAAAAAAGCCACATCAATGAAATCATCGCGAAAAAGAACCACAATCTATAAAAATGAATGCGGATACTCATATTTCAATGAGAATTTATCTACTACACTAACTATCTATAATTAACTGACGATAACATCTTCATTTGAACGTCTTCAATCGTGTATCCTTTAAGGTAATGCAGCGTCCATTCTACTATAGCCCGAACCACTTCCACTCTTCTGATACTAATACAAAGAGTTAGAACTTTTAGAAAAAACTTTTCTTTTACATAGCCGTAGAAGATATACACCAGTCCTATTATCACCAGGAAACAAGAACAGCCGATCCCGATACTATAAAAAGAAATGGTTTGTTTTAGACCAAATTTTCCTCATTTTTTTTTTTGTTATTTACATCTCTGTTGCATGACCTGATGTGGCTCCAAGATCAGTCAACGTGCATAAGGAAGCGAGCCTATTATTAAGATGTGAACTTCTAGTGAAAGCTGCTAATCATTACCATAGACAGAAAACTCCTCTGGCTATCATCCGCTTCAAGAAACCAAAATATTCAGTTAGCCACTTGGCACTTGTCTCTCCAGCAATCATAAGGAATGCACAGAACCTGATTGGATTAGATTTGGGCCTAAAACTCAATTACATAAGATATCCTGTAACAAGCCAAGCAAGCAGCGAAGTCACCCCATAGACCATGAAAAACACGATATCGAGGATACATAGCAGAATGATTACAATCCTGTACACAAAAGAATTAGTGTGAATCGGTAGTGTGACGATTACGCAACGAAATAGTTTAGAGCGCTGACAACTTTATCGCATTGTCGATCGCCTACTCCCTGAGCTAACCGGGTCATATTCTCTTCCATGATTGAAGCTTTCTTTTTGGATCTTTTTCTTAAAATTGAATAATGGATCAGTATTTCAACTCGGAAATCAAAGGAATTAAAAACCAGGTAAGATATTTCGATTAATGAAGTTTTTTCCAAAAAAGAGAAACATTCGATTAAAAATCCAGCATTATCTTTTTTTAGAATGCCTTTACTTGATGACTCATGAATAAGAAGCATAGGATCTAGAGTCGTTACATAAGCATCTTAGCGCATGGAGCGAAGGAAAAGAAGACAATCAATAACTTTGCATATAAATCGTCATTTGCTCAATTAGACACGTGCTTCTGAACTCCTTTGACTCTCGGCTGCATTTTTATTTCAGAAGGTGTTGCCAAGCAACAGCAATAACTAAACAAACTGCATGGTGCACATACAGTTATCGTATCCCTTACTGAATTAATGCTTTTCGATTAGAATTATTTTTTGAATGCAATGAATCTGAAACTCATAATATAGATAGATATTTTTTTTTAATTTTTTTTTGTTTGAGATTGCCTGTGACTATTTTGTTTGCTGGCTTCTCGCTAAGGCGATCTCTTAAGTTAGCTGCACATTTAGAGAGGTAAAATGGTACTTCTCAAATTTCGAGTGTCAAACGCTTTCACTATTTCGAGAATTCGAATTAGAATTTAGAATTTTTTCAAGATAAGATTTTGGAATATAATACTGGTTGCAAGCCATTTAATAAGAGAAAAAAAGCTACGGTTTAGTGTCGTCAATGCGTTTCGCACTTTTTTTTGGGATATGTGTTCATGTAGGTTGCTGATAAGCAGCTATGGACGCATAAAATTCTATTAGAAAGAGTTGAAATCAATATCAATCGTTTCTTTTTTCAAGCCAGCAAACCTGGGGCTTTTCCAAATTACAAGATAAATAGTTGTTTCCATTAATTTTGACTCTCGAATAAGAATAAATGCCAGCATTTATGAAAAACAGATTGATCAGTTGCTATCCGAGTTTAACCTTCATTAAACAATGAATAACGTCAAAATTTATTCTCAGACGCCTTGAATTTTTCATATAACAGGCTCTTGAGCGTCTTTATATGAAAGAGAAAATCATTGATTTATCAAAAGATAAAGAAAATTCATCGTACAAAAATTCATTAATGTTTCACAAAATTCTGTAATTTCCATACAGAAGGAATATTTATATCACTTCCAAGCTGAAATATAGTTTTATTCTGGTTAAGATAACTTGATTGCTGATCTCCTAAGAGCGACAAACTTCCCCTTTTCCTTGGGATGCTCAGAGACTGATATTTTACCGCTCTGGCAGAAAAATGCTTTTTCAAGCCGTAATTTTTCGTGTTGGTGGGAGTTTCCCACAGATGCCTATTCTCAGGCTCTTTCCGAAAATCAACGGTTGAAAATTGAATATTCTTATCATTGAACTTAGTCTCACACATTTTCTTATTCATGCCCTGAGGAGTACTTTGAGACCGAGAGTCTTTCACTTTCGATTTCATTTCTGAAAATCTCTTTTTCGTCGCCACGGTTTTTTGATTTTCCCATTTTTTGAATTGACCTACAAATGTAAACCCTTAAACACAATCAAGAAAGCAGCTATACTTAGTAGTCCGTTAAGCACTGTAATTTTTTTCGTAAGGAACATCGTTTCTTCCAGCGTCTGACGATTATCAATTGATGGGAAAAGCACTCGTTTCTCTTTAAAATTCTGGAGTCTCTTCATTTGCAAAGAAGCCTAAGTATCAATTTTAATTCCTTCACCGAATTTTTGTAAATTTACTGTAGGTTTGGAATGATCCTGCTTGGAAGGGGTCTCAATGAGGGGTTGGCTAGTAAGAAACAAATTGTTATTTTGGTTTGCAACTTCCTCGTCATCGCTTTCATGGAGCACATACATGGGTTTTTTCGGACGTGGATTTATTGTTTTTGGTTGAAAAATAGCTAATGGTTTTTCCTTTCGAAATAGAGGAGAGAATTCTGTTTCAAAGCTAATTTTGTTTGGCCTATTCACTAGGTAGTAGGGCTGTGGCTTGAAAAGCCTATTGTGGCTTTCTTCGTGAAATTCCTTTGGAGTTTTGAAAGAGCCGATATTAATAGCTGGAATTTTGTTCACAAACCTCGAAGGAGATGCATAATTGCCCAGCTTTTGTAGTTTTTCAGTACTTTTCGGATGAACTTTCTGACTGCTCTTTTCAGTTTTGCTATATAAACCGATCTTGCTGATTCTTCTATTGCGATTGTCCCTTGGGACCGTCAAATTTGGCTGGGTTTTTGTTTGCAAACTTTCCAATGAACTGTTATGCTGAGTGGAGACATCTTTTTGTTTAATTTTTACTCCCATGAAAGAAGCACTCAATTTTTTGGGAGTCTGAGAGGAAGGCATATCATAGTTTTTCACTTCACTCATCCCAGTTGAAGATTTCTTAGCTGCGCTATCATTTGCTTCTTTTGCTTCCTTAAAATTGACCAAGCTGCCTGTTTTTATCTCGAATACAGTCTTCATATCAAGAAAATTATCTTCCTCGAATCCAGCCTCTTGACAATTATCATTTGCATTGCTCACATCCAGCAGCGATTTCCTTGCGTTGGATTCCAAGATGCTAGTTTCAAAACTTTGTTGCTCGCTATCTGTCCAAGGATTGAGCAAACCTTGTTGCTCTTTTTCTTTATTCAGCAGCAAATTGCTGGCATAATATGTTGGTTCCTTTGGATAATCTTTACAAACATTAGATGATAATTTGGCTAAGAGGAACTCTACCTGACAGACTCCTTCCATGTTTTGAATCTGTTGCATTCACTGTTGAAGGAGTTGCGGTGTTGGGCTGTGGAGAAGGGAATCCATGTTGCAGAATAATATTTTGAGGGGTTTCCCAAGTCTTTCCCTGAGATGGGCTGGGGCTTTCAGAAAACAGAGATTTCTTTGTCCTCCTTTGTATTGTGTTTGGATCGTGTGTCAAGTCCATTAGGCAAATAATTTTAATAACAGTGATATGAGCAGAGATAAAATTATTCGCGCTGGAGATATATTTTAGCTAATGTCCCACTCATCCCATAAATTTATGAAGTTTCTAGGGGTTTTGGATGTGATTTGAGCACTCAAAGGAAAAATTTAGGTGTTCTTGGGTGTTAGGAAAGGTATGTCAAAATCTGGAATTAATTCATCGTAATAAAAACTGAATTCATTTCATTCTATTAAGCATTGAGTTGATTCAATCAAAACTCTTAGGAAGTATCAAACATGTACATGGATATTATCCTATTTTGGAAAATCTTTTGAAAATATTGAATTTTGGATGTTGATAGAATTGATTTAGAGAGAAAGTAGGGTATTTGCTGAATGAAAATGTAAAGGGAATATTCCCGAGACGGAGTCCTCAATGCCTTTAATCTATAAAACCTCGAGTATTTTAAGACTTTTTCCATACTGATTTCTTCTCCTTTCCTTCTACACTACTAATTTGCCTCTTGCTTTTCCTCTCTCACCATTAGTATCAACTGTAAAACCACTGAGAAAGCCATAAAAGTTTCACAGTCATGCTCTGAGAAGATTTAATATTTCCAGATCCACTGTGAATCAAATGTTAAAAGAGGCCCGTTAACACCTTTAAATTTATTTAAACTATCTGTTATAGAGTCAAAAGAACAAGCCAAAATGTTAGCAAAACGCGGAGTAAGAGCACCGAGCCCAGAACCTTCGAAGATCACTTCTCTTGTTCCCGAAGGAAAACTCACAAAGAAATGCCCTCCACTAGTACCATCATATCTCGTTCCGAGAATGAAAGGAGTATCTCCTCTCAGCAACAACAGCGACTTCCAGATAGGTCCACCCAAACTGTCTTCCAACAGTCAACCAATCCCTGAGATCGTCACGGCATTGTCAACACCAAATAGCCAAACCATCTCAAATCTCCAAACCCCTGTCGAAACTAAACCCAGACAAAACTCTCTGGCTCCAATCTCAACCAACTCATCTCAGCTTCCCTCAAGGAACGAGACTCCTCTTTCCATAAGGTCACGAGGCACTTCGTTCCCTAAGACTACCGAATGGAAGCATACGTTACGCAAACACGACATTTCTTTCGATCGATCTCTAATTTCAACGAAGCAGCCCAATCCAAGTCGCATAAACAGCGAGACTAATCTCAATGGAGAGGAAGAAACTCATACACCTTCTATCTTTCAGCCCGGCAACACGAAACCGAGCAATAAATTGAATTCAATTTTCTCACCGGGTCAGTTAAATAGCGTCACGATCAGTAACAGAACAGAGTCATCAGTTGTCCCTCTTCCAAAAGTTCATTCTAATAACCAAAATTCACGCTCAAAAACTCCAATTCTAAAATCCGAAAAGAAGAAAGCGCAAGAGTTAATAGCAGATAAATACAAACATCCAGTTATTACAGATAGGATCATGAGACCAAGGGGGGCTAATTCCTTATTGGAGAAGAAAAGGCCGCCAATCAATTTGACTTGGAAGAGGCCTGAGGTCAAATCAACTCCATTAAACGAGACAAGAGAATCGAAAACCTTCCTAGGAAACCAGGGAAATAACACAGAGAAAGGCATCCCGGAGGAAAATTTGGATGATAGTGATAATGGGTCCATTTTCAGCAGCGAAGAGCCAAGCAGTCCTGAGTCTCCGAAAAGAGAGATGCTTAAACCAATAAAAGCGAAGCCTGAGTTCAGATTACCAAATCCTCAGCCGGCAAAATTCTCAGTGAAAGGACATGGAATTGTGGAAGCATATGCAGCAGCAACGAACCAGGGTGTTGTGCGTGATTACAACGAGGATAGAGTTTCTATTCTATTAAACATCCCTAGGCCGCCAAGTTACACTGGCAAGACCTGGCCTAATTGCTCCTTCTTTGCGGTTTTGGATGGTCATGGAGGTAGTGGTTGCGCGGATTATCTAAAAGATAATCTGCATAAGCTGGTAAGATGAATTGCTTTGAAATGTTATGTAACCATTTAAAAAGATAATAAATGACCCGAATTTCCCGCAAAACCCAAAAGAAGCTCTCAGGAAAGGCTTCGAAGCTGCGGAGCAAGAGTTTTTGAGGATTGCTGAACAAGAAGACGATGATGAACAAATTGACAAATCAGGCTCGTGTGCCTTAGCCGTGCTGATAGTCGGTATTCAACGTTTCTACTCAAACTCTTATCTAACGAATCTCTTTCAGGTGACATGTGTTATGTAGCAAACGTAGGAGATAGCAGAGCAGTTTTAAGCTCTGGCTATGGAACGCGTATTTTCCCGCTCTCCAGGGATCATAAACCTCTTGATGATGATGAACAAAAACGAATTACAAAAGCTGGAGGCAGAGTTTACCAGTAACTTTATCCTTTTAGCGTTTGCTTGATAGTTTCAATAGATCGCAATACCCGAGCTCCACGCTAGGAATTACGAGCCAATTAACAACCGGACCTCATCGAGTTTTCCCTGGCAAATTATCGGTATAGAATAACTAAGCTTCTTGGAAAACTTAACTTACTTGGGTTTTAGGTCAGCAGGACGTTTGGTGATATTGAAGCTAAGCTACCGAAATATGGCGGCAATCCTAAATGTGTGATCGCAGTTCCAGAAATAAAAGCAATCCAAATTACTAATGATTGTGATTTCATTGTGATTGGAAGTAACTCCCCGTTTTTGCCGTCGATACTAATAATTACAAAGGTGATGGTATATTTGATTCGCTATCGAATCGAGAAACCATTGACGCGATTTGGAACACTTTTAATAATTATGAGCGAGAGGAAGACATACACAAGCAGAGTGAGGTTGGAGCAAACGCTGTGCTTCAAGAGTCAATAGATCAAGGAACATCAGATAATGTGACTGCGCTGATAATAGCATTTGGGAATTTGAGACGAAAATTGTTCCCAAAGAAAAGCAAAAGAGTCGACAACAAGGAAAATACTGAAAACAAGGCAACGATTTCGATTACTGCTAAAAATGATGACAAGAAGCCGACTCCTCCGACAGAGAATCCTGGAAACGTTAGACAAAACTCCTCCACAATCTTAGTTCAAAGAGTCCCTTCAACTACAGATGAGGGAGCATTAGTCGAAAAAAAGCAGAATCTGTCGTCCGTAGTTGCTGATACAAATGAAAAAGCGCGACATGATATATCACCAAGAATCTTGCATCGACTGAAGAAAGTGCCCAATTATGAGAACGGTGAGAATAAAAAGCCAGAAAGAGCCTTCAAAATTTCCGAGCCATTACCAAGAAGTAAGCCGACTGAAACGTTGGCGCAAACGATAGCAAGGAGGAAATTGGCGACCAGTAAGATTCCGACAATGACGAAGATAGAAACTTCAGAAGGTAATGTAAAATTGCCTATGAAAGCGTCAAGCCTACGAGATATAAATTAAATCTCCTATAGTACAAGTGTCATTTGCCTTTTTTTTGGTTAGGTCTTTTGATAGGGATACGTTGCTTATCTTTATGTAGTTTTCTTTTTTTTGTTGGTACTAAGCATAACGTGTTTGTTTTCAATATCAAATTGCTGTTTTTTTATTGCAAAATTTCTTACTGATAATGCTTGTTGCTAATATCATACGTGGCCATAATACTTCGAGTCTCTTAGATAATATTCGAGCCTGCCAGCTAACTCGACAGTTTGCGTTGAGAAAGGTCATATCTTTATCTACTTAATTTAAGTATTTCTCTCAATTTCTTTTGATGTCACAACTAGATTGAGGTACTATTTACACTTTAATGATACACAATTAGCAAGTAATTATTAATCAAGTATATCAATTAGAAGAGCTTAGAGCAGTTCTATTAAAATCTATATACTGATAGTTTGTAGAGGGTAGGTCCAAATTTCCTAAAGATTTATCATTAACGTAAGATTTACATTAAAGAAGATATACTTCTCGTAGAAAGCCTATATTGACTAAGCATTGCGATTTATGCAGAGAATAAATAATTTATCCAATACCTAATGTTCATAATTTTGAATTTAAATATTTGTTTCTTTTTGATTGAAGCGGATTAAATTCTCACATAGATAAGATGATATTCAGCTTTTATATTCTAGCTTCTATTTTGCCGTGACTCTAACCTTGAAGCTCAACAGCATTAAAACTATGCAAACTCAAAAAATTTTCTTTCGTTTAAAAAAAATATTATCGGAATAACTATTTTTGAGTTTATTAAGACAATTATAAATTTTTGAAATGAACAATACACGGTAAGACTATTTCTATGCGTTCTCACCTACCTCTTAACTGATCAAAAGATGCATCCCTACAACAATAACGATCCTACTAATGGTCGTTCTATAAACACATTATAGCACCCTCGCGAAAGCTGATTCTGCTCCCTTTTCTTTCAGTTTCTGTGAGAACGCTAATTTATCTTCCTCAGAATATTGTAATAGAGACATCAATGTACGAATAATCTCTATAGCTTCCTTATCACTATGAAATACGTAGTTCATGAGTAAACTTTTGAAATGATAATCAATTTACTTTTCAAGCAAACAATCCAGCAACCGATTAAACGTTGTCCTGATTTGCTGCAAATCAGCTGGAATTTCATTCTGTTTATCACTTAATTCTTTCTTCAATGAAGCGATCTAAGAAAAAATTAGGTTCATGCCCAGAAAGTAAGTGGTCAGACCTGCAATTTATTTTGCTCAATAATATTCACGTATTCTTGAACCTGCATAGTCGTTAGATTGCTGATCAACCTCTCCACCTCCCCTTGAGCTTTACTTTCTTCAGAAAGACCCTAAATAGGTTCAAAAATAAATTCACAGAAAACCTCAGCAAATGAAATACCTCGATGAAAGAGTCAAGTTTAGTTTTATCAATCCCTTCGTCAGTATTCAGATACATCTCTTCTTCTGTATACATATTTGTATGATCGAAAAGATGAAAGCCTTTACCTTTTTTCTCCTGTGTTTCGACTGGTATTCCGGAATCAAATAGCTCTTTCGAACTTGGTCCTTTAGCTATTTCTCTGTTCTTCGTTGATCCATTGCCTTTCGCGTTTTCTGGAGACTTATTTCCTTTATCCTGACCACCATCGTTTTGGGATTTCCTTGCGGGGCTCTTATCGTGGAGGCTGAGCTCGCCTAAAAGTCTTCGAATAATTATTAGAGTTATATACAGCTCAACGAACCAAATTTTTTTACTTCTGATACGTCTCTCTCAGCAGAATGTATTGATTTACTAACTTTTCTAACGCTCTCAGTTTCAGCTCTGCCTTCTCAACAGCTGGAATTATCGTATTGCCTTTTTCTTTGATCCTTTCTTCCTTCAACATTTCTTGATAAACTTCTACTTGATGCCCTTTCTCCAACAGCGCCATGATCTTATTATCGAGCCGTGTCACTAAGTTCAAGGATTCAGTTTGGGTCTCTTGAAGCTTGGTCTGCAAAACTTTAACTTCCTTTTGAACTTTTGCCATTCTGTCGGCATGAGAAGGCGATTCAGGGTATTGCACATTGGGAACTGAAAACACAATCTCGTTGAGGAAAGCGTGATACAACAGCGCGTGTTTTACAAAATCTGGAGTCTCCACCAGAGGTTTCATCCGAGGGTTCTCTGATAGTCCCATGACCAGTCTGCTCTGGTCGATTGGCTGCAACACAGCTCTTGTTCTTTTCGCGTGCTTGAAAACCTCTTCGATTTTCAGCTGTTCTTGCTCGTAGAGTCTCAGTTCGTCTTCGTATTTGATGATATCAAGCTGCAGATTATCAACCACAGACTTCAAACGGATAATCTCTTCCTGAGCCTCCAATTCCTGGGTCGGTGATTTCTTTGAAGTGCTTTGAGCAGCCAACAGCTCCAAGAACACTCGTTTGAGCTCCGGGATAATCATGCGGATATCTTCGTCTTCCTTTTCACCGAAAAGAGTGATTTTCCTGGTCTTGGAAGCCTCTTTCAACAAATCAAGCAGGTTTGAGCAGATGTATTCCTCGAGCTTGAAATACCGGACTTTTTCTCTCTCTACGATAGCCTCGTAGTCTCTTTTAATGCTGATAGTTCGCTCTTCAAGCTTGATTATGTTAGCTTGGAGAGATTCCTGTAGCAGCTGGTTCTGGGCTTTTGCTTGGGCGATTTCCTCAGCAGCTTTTTCGAGTTCGTTGTTTGCCAAGAGGAATTTATTTGCGTGCTCGAAAGCGTAGATTCGGAGTTGAGCCAGACTCATTTTTTTGATTTCATCAAACAATTCTTGGAATTCTGGCTCGATTGGCAGGTGCTCATCATTGTCCTCAATATTCGCGTTCGATTGAGCCTGCCCAGACTCAAGCAGTTTCTTACGAAGGTCCTCAGCTTCTTTTTGCAAATTTTGAATTTTGTCAGCATACTCAGCAAGCGTTCTGTCTTTCAAGCTTAAATCTTCCTGTAATTGGCGTAGCTGCTGATCGATGTCCTGTGAAGTTTGAGCTTGCGACTCTTCTGTCTTTTGAGAGCATTGAGCGTGCTGTGCTTGAAGCGTTTCGAGATTATTTCTCATCTCTCCGAGTTCTCTTACATGTTTCTCATTATTGCCCAATAGCTGATTGACTAGATGCTCTTTCTGGCTCGTGAGATCAGTGATTTGGTCGAACTGATGGCTGTTTTTCGCTGCGAGTTCAGCTTTTTCTTGTTCCAACAGCGCAATGGTCTCGTTCAACTCCTTTATTTTGCTCTCAAGATCTTTGAGCAATGACTCGTTCTGTTGAACCGACTTTTCTCCTTCTTCTTTCTTTTCATTTTCTCCGGCTTCAGTACCCGCATTGCCTTTTACCAGAGCATTTAATTTCTCATTCTCAGATTTAAGCGTCTCATACTGCTCAGTCATCGTTGCTAGCTGCTGTTTCAACTGCTCGATGTCATTCATTAAAAGCTTCTTTTCATGAGCTGAGAGCGCGCTTTCGCTCTTGGCCGAGCTCTCTGGGTCTCTGGTTTTAGCTGAATTATCCAAGTCGATCTCTTCGAGGTTATCCTTAGCACCTTCGCCTCCGGCAATCGTCGCTTTAAGGTTCTCGATTTCAGCTGCTTGCTCTTTCACTTTCTCAGCTAAGGCCTTGTTTTCTTGGGAAAGGTTCTGCGTCGTTGCCTCCAATCTTTCGTAACTTGCAGCTAGAGCAACTTTCTCTTGATCTGCTTTGGCATATTTGTCTTGAAGGCTAGTTTTTTCTGCTTTTAGTTTTGTCATTTGCTCTTCTTGGTTCTCGTTTTCGCTAATCATTTTATCGATTCTTCTTTTGTAGACCTCGATGCTGCTTTCGTGACTTCGAATCTTTTCCAGGTTCTTTCTACACTCATCGACCTTCGCAGTCAGATGTTCATCCTTATCATTCAGCATTATTTTAAACGTTTTCACATCCTCAAGCAAATCCTCTTTTTCAGATTGTAGTTTTGCAATTTGTGCACGTAAGTCTTCCTCTGAGCCTGCTTCTTGTTTGTCCTCGTCTGTCCCGCTTAGTTTATTCTTTGACAGCTTCGCGATCTCGTCCTGAAGGTCAATAGTTAATCCCTCGAGGCGAATAATCTCAGCCTGGTATTTTTCGCTTTGGGCTTCCTCCTGCTTAAGCCTACGATCCAAAGACTCCAGCTTATTCGTCAATTTCATATTCTCATTTTCAAGTTCTATTCTATTTGCCCTCTCAATCTCAAGCTGCTCGGCTAAATTCCCTTCGTCTGGGTTTGATCCTTCAGTTTTAACAGTTGTTGTCTTCGTATTTTCATCGGATTCAAGGGCAGAAACTTTTTTCTTAAGCTCCTCGTTCTCATGCGACAATTTCTCAAGGCTTTCTTTGAGAGAGACGTTCTCTTTTTGAGTTTGAGCTGTTAATTGATCTAATGAGCCTAAATATTGCTTTAATTGCTCCTCTAACTGTGCCGCTTTGGTTTTATATTGCGTGTTGAGAGTTTCGTGGTAAGTGACGTTTGATTGAGTCTCTATTATTTCCTTTTTCAGCTTCAAGATCTCGTCTTCATAGCGTTTGCTGATGTATTGACCTTGATCCTTCAAAACGTCGATTTCTTTGCGAGCTTCATTAAGTTGCTTCTTCAAGGTTTCAATCTCCTCAGAGTATTTCTTCTGCTCAGCTGCTAGCAATTCTTCAAGTTCTTTGCTAGATGGTCCCTGTTGGCTCGTAACTTCGTGAGGTTTAGATTGCTGAATCGCTTCTAATTGCTTTTTGACGCTATCAAGATCCAATTCTAACGCATGATAATCTGTCTTACTCTTCTCAACCTCATTCAGTAGATTGATCTCGCTCTGCTTCAGGAATTGGATCCTTTCCTCATATTTCAGCTTGTCTACCTCAAATTGGTTCTTCAACTCTTGGTTTTCGTTCCAAAGCTTTTCGTACTTATGCTTAAGCTGCTCGAACTCGCCTTTCAGCTCTCTAAGTTCTTTCTGATCAGCAACTTCTCCTTCTTTCTGCTGCTTATCCTTATCTGCTTCTAACTGCTTTTGCAGATCTTGATTAGCTAAGATAGCTTCCTGTTGCTTGTTGTTGGCGTTTTCTAGCTCTTTTCTTAATGTCATGAGGTCTCTCTTATTATTGCTTAGCTCCATACTGACTTTATACAACTGATCCTGTGCGTCTTTGAGAATATTGTTCTGAGACTCCAACATCTCGGCTCTTTTAATGAGCAACGAGACCTGATTTTGCAGAGAGTCACGTTCTTTTTCAATGACCGCTAAGGATTTCGTTTGGTTCTGGAGTTTCTCACTTAACACTTGGATTTGTGAGTTAAGCGCGACTTCTCTTTTTTCTAAATACTCTATTTTTGACGGACTAATGCCACTGGATTGATCACTATTATCAGTCTGCAACCTCCTTTTCAATTCAGCATTCTGATCAGTGAGAATCTTGATCTCCCTATCAGAATCTTCGAGATCAGCTCGCTTCTTCAAGAGCTCAGCATAAACTTTATCGTGAATTATCTTGAAATGCTCAAACTCAGTCTCGATTTGAAGGATCTGATTTGCTGTGTCTTCCTCTTTAGTTCTCAAAAGCGTATTGAGTTGACTCTCCAAATCTTCAATTATTTTCTCATAGCTCTCGCATTTATGTCTCACGTCCATTTCTCTTTGGTTTGCCTCTTTTAGATCGACTATCAGTCTCTTTTTCTCTTCGCTGAGAGCTAAAAGCTGTTGATTTAATTCGTCTAATTTTCGGTTAGTGGTGTCGCTTGGTTGGTATTCAATCGACCTTCTCTCTTCAAGGAATCTTGTGGGATCGTAAGAACTTTTCAAGGGGTAGTTGAGCTTTTCGTTTGGAGATGAGGACTTCAATTGGTTGTAGAGGTTCAAGAGATCTTTCCTCCTTTCAGCAATTTTATCTCCGAGACGCTCAGCCATCCGTTGCGAGCGTCCTTTGTCACTGCCCATGGAATCATCTAGCCGGGAAGTGCCGCCTTTAATTGGCGAAATGTGTTTATCGTCGCCGAGCCGCATCTTCTGTTCAATCGATTGCGAGAGTTGCTGTCTATCAAGACTGGTGTCAAAATGCTGACTGAATTTAGGTTGATGTTTCATTGCATTTCCGCTGGGTAAGTAGTCAGTTTTGCTTCGCATGGTGTCTTCGTTGGTGAAAAATCTGCTGCCAGAATCTCCAGGAGAAAGTAGTATTTCATTACTTCTCGGACTTTTCGAGGTGTTTCCGTCAACAAGATATGCATAAGGATCAGTACGCTTTGAGACAGGTGTTGCTCCAAAGAGTTTGTTTAATGGACGCCCACCTCCAGTGATTGTGCCTGAATTGGACTTTTTCATAAGAAAACAAATTAGCACAAAAATCTCATTGAATTAATTTACTCTTGCGTGACCTAGCGACTTTTCAGATCTCTTCTCGAGGAAAGGATTCACATCCAATTTCTCAGAGCTAGAAGCTCGTAAGCCGAGGTTTCTTTGTGGACTTTGAGTTCCAGGACCTCTAACCTCAACATCTTTCTATTTGCAGTTAAACATGAATAAGCATGGTTTCCAGTTGAAAAGTCCTACCAGAATTTCAGAAAGAAGTTTGCGATCCCTCTCGATCATATTTACGGCTAAGCTCTCTTCAGTGTTGTAATTTGTTGAGCTTCGGACCAATCGATCAACTGACGAAAGCAAACCGCGGATAAACGAGTTCAGGTCAGCTAATTTGCCTTCATAATTCTTCACTAACAAATCTTTTTCGTTTTTGAGCAATTCTTTTTCTCTCTTGCACTGTTGGAGCAGATTTTGTGTTTCTGAAATAATTGCCTTGTCTAAATTATACTTCGGACTCGTAGTGCTTTGCGAAGAGAAGTTCCCCGATGAATTTCTTGAATGGTTTGCTGAGCCTGCTCTTTTTGTTGTAGCTTTGCTATTCCCATGTGAAGAAAGGCTAAATCAGAGGGAAATTGTAAAAATAAGCTCTTGTTTAATCCACTAAAAATTTACTTATATTCGTCTATTGACGATTTCGAGCTTTCGATACACTTCAGACACTCATCCTTGAAAAGCTTGAACCTCAAGGCCAGTGACACTGCACTTTCACTGAAATTCTCAATGTTTTTGTTGCGTTCCTTGTCCAATTTTAGCGACTCTTCAAGCAAACGCTCAACGGCAGCATATCCTCTTTTGATCTGATTAATTTGCAGTTCATCTCGTGCTACTGTTAAATTATATAACATATTGAAGAGTTAATAAGAGGGAGCAGGTTACGCTTTGTTTTCGCAACTAATCCCGAGAGACCGCCTTTCACCTGTTTTATTTTATCTTCAATTATGTGTAGTAGAAATACGTTACCTGTCCAAGGTTATCAGTGATTGCCCTAGCATCCTTTCGATAAGTTTTATAGGATGACTCGGATTCTTGAGCGAAACTGTTTATTCTGACCTCAAAAGTTTTCAGTCCAGTTTCGATTGAGTTAATTATGTTCTGATAAGCCCCTTTACTGCACTCTAACTCCTTGGAGACCTTATCAATTTCATTTTGAATTTTTTGAACTGGAAACTAATGACAAAATGAATTTTGAAGGTCGAGTTACCATTCAGGTTTTGAATCTGTCCTAACGCTTCTGAAATCTGCTTGAAAGAGTTATTAAACAGCTCTGCCACTTGTATTTTCGTGCTTTCATCCGCTTTGGAACTACATTTGCCAGCCATTAATGAGAAACTCATTGAAAGATAATGCAGCTACATCGCGTTGAGTGAGAGGATGTCATTTCTCAGTTGAAAGAAGCTATTTTCGATGAAATTGTTCAGTTGATTCGAAAAATCGCCTGTTTCCAGCTCCTCCTTCTTTGCAAGGATCTTACTGTCTTGATTATTCAGCAACAACTCTCTGATTTTCTCGACGTCTTCCAACAGCTTCCCTTTGAATGAAGAAACAGCCGACTTTGACCACGATGATTCGGGGGAAGAGTTTCCAGGATAAGCTAATCAATGTGAGTGTGACCTTGCCAGACAAATTATGAAAGATACGCAAAAGTTTGTTCTCAAGGTCACGGATTTTGGAAGCTAAGCTGTTGATTAGATTATGAGCAGCTAAAACATGGCGTGGGGTCTCGACTAATGAGATCATCGATCTTAAATTTTTTAAAAGGAAAATTAATTTATTCGGAACATCTCCGTAAAATCGTTTCAATTTGGAATTATTGGTCAATTCAAATTTTAGTATTAATTCTTATTGAAATCGCTTCCTGCCCATGAAAACTCCGTCCCCGTTTGTAATAAACAAGTGACCTAAATGTTTTTTCCACTAAAATTTATCCTCTTTGTCTTGGAATTGCCTGAAATAATTTATGTAAAACTAAATTAAGAGTAAAAACCCTCCGAACTACTTTATAAAAAAAATCTCTTTGAATTTCGAAATGGTGATATAAACACTCTTCTGAAGGTTAGTGTGCTTCAAAGCTAAGGCTGATTATACTTTGAAGCCACTAATGTATCATGCAATGAAATTGGGGTGCTATCCGTGCTTGGCATAAGAAGAGACTCTCCTAGTTAGGATTTTTCACGGTTAGTGGAGTAGACAAAAGCTCTTAAATGAAGTCTTGCTTTAATTTCTGTCGGAAAAAAAAGTTTTTCTTTTGTGAAACCAACCTTATTCAATATCAATGACCTCTGTCGAATACTTAGTTAAGTTGTCATTAACAAATACAACGAATTAATACATTAAAGAGCTTTTTAATCCTTCTCTCTGCTATATGCTCCAGCATGAATTGCTATTCCAATCATATAACAAAAATAGCCAGCAGTGCTTAAAAGAAATATATTGAAAAGCGCTATGTTTTTTTTCCCAATACATTTTCCGGTCCAAGGACAATGATGGTCGTATCCTTCAATGCATACATCACAATCATAGCAATGATATGTTTCATCATCCTTCAGTATTTGGCAATGCGGACAAAACCTACCAATCGATTATTCAGAATTATGGTGATCTATGCGCCTTACCTGTTATCTTCTTTAATCTCAAGATCATTCTGAGTATCAGGGTTCGGATTTGAGGCGATTCCTGGGTTTTTCAACGCTGTGAAGAGATAAATAAAGGCCTCCCAACCGATGGCCACGAATGTGATTATCCGCAGTACTATTCCTTCTTTCGGAGCAATGTAGAAAGCAAGTAAGCCACTAACCAACAGCAGACACGTATAAAGGCACAAGAAATATCTCCCTAAATATTTTTCGAAGAGATTAATATCATCGAACATCAAAGGCGTAATATGTTACAGTCGGGTCCGATGGTAAAGAAAGGGTCTTGAGAAAAACAGAAAAAGAATGGCTTGTGTTTCCCATAATTCCTTTTAGCGTGCTCGTTATCGATGAGATTCTCCTTTTCTAAATTCTGTGCATATTCTTTCTCTTTTATTGATTCTCCAGGCGCAAGTTTATCAATGTTATTCAGCGAGGATCCAGTCAGCCGGACGGATTGGAGTTCGAGATCCTTGTCATAGGTATCTTTTGTACCACTACTGCTTGACATCTCTTGGAATTGTGGTTTTAGTAGTAGTGTTGAAAGCTCATTAAATAAAATTTTGGGAGTTAGTTAGTAGTGATAGTGTCTAAAAACACTCAATCTTACATTTAAAAAATCAGGATGGATTGTGTTTTTTGTTGGCTTTCGTATCAAGGAATTCAAGAAGTAGGATGGATACCATCTTGATGGAAGCCCAATGAATCTTACTAACTCTATTCGAATGAAATTTTCATAGCAATACAAGGAAAAATAGTAGCCCTTCTTCTTTATTACTCGGTCGTTTCGGTATATATTAAGATGAAGAAATAAGCAGACAAAGTAACCAACTACAACGAAGAAATAAGCCTTTTTATTGCCTCTTTTACATTTTTTCATTTAAAAAGGATAATATGTTTTGGATAACAAATAAATCACTCCATTACATATATAGTTTACAAGATATGTTTTTTAACGTCCTCCTAATTTCTGCCACTAGGGCTTCTCAGAGTTTTAATACACGAAATCGATATTTTTGAAATTTTTTGCTCTTTGTTGAACGGGGCCCTACAGGCTTAAGAGAAAAAGTTGCTGTAGCGGTAAACCAGCATTCTCTGAATAGTTTGATTTTCAAGGAACTGGATATGAGCTGTTCTTCCGATAAAAGTATCGAGTGTTCTTGAATATGATATAAATTATTAACCAAGTAATAGAAATGAATGTATTTACTTTTTGGGGTATTTGTAATTGACATCGAGCCTATAAATGCAATTCGCTTGAATTCGCGAGAGGATATTAGTCGCCATCTTCACATAAATCTGCCCTTTTCTATATTCTGCTCAGAGAATAGCCCAACAATGAAAAAGCTTACACAGGGTCTTTGAGTGATTTTTTATCAAATTGGATTCTTGCTGACTCAAATGGCGCATATTGGTCTTGATAAGAGCTCATTAACGCAATATGTTTAAACCATTCCAATCCCTATTTGTTTTGTTAAACAAAAAAATTAGTTTTCCCTTTTAGGTAACGACAAAATCACCTTGTATTCAGAAAGCTTGTAGAGGAAAGTGTCTTCGAGTTTCTTACTATCAGTCATTGAGAGTTGCACCAATGACTGGCTTTTCTTCCATTTTTTCAGCAGCCAAAGACCAGCATCGATTATTTTGCTTGAGTTGTACATATACCCAAGATGTGGGGAGGAAAAACTCATATAAAGGTGCATGGCGTCTTTAAATTCTTCCAGGTATGGCAAACCAGCGCGTATTATCAATCCGCCCAAAGAATGCCCAATGAAGCTCAGTCGGCCTAGCTCTGACCCAGGGCAGTACTCTTTGATAAAGGTCCTAACCTCATCAGCAAACCTGATACCCATATCCTCAATATTGCCGTCAGTCATCTCTTCATTAGAGCTGGCGCAGAGGAAAAGGGTGTTTTTGTGCAATAAACTGATGTTGTTTTTAACGTAACGCATATCGAATGCGTTTCCTTGAAAGCCATGGCAGAATACAATAAGATGCATTCCCCTTTGAGTAATAGAATAATAAGCAGATTTATAAGAAAATTCATTTACTTATATGTCGCTTTGGTGTAAACTTCTTCAATGTTTTTCAGCACCTCCTCCATATCAACCTATAATCAAGCGCATGAGCAGGAGAGACAAAGGACATTATCCTACATTGCCTTCTTGTGAATCTCGAATGCAAACCTCTTCGAAGAGGATTGGGTGATATTCTGGCGAAGGAAACATTTTAATATCAACGACCTATTTAATTCGCTAAGATATATCATCAAAACGAAGTCGCTGATACATTATCCATGGTGCTGACTTTTAAATCTGGATGGTATAACGTCTTCCTCCTCATATCAGCCATCGTTGCATGATTTTCACCGAGTTTCACCTCATACGTTGAAGCGAGGTCAGGGATCCTGTAAATCTGCTTGAAGAGGCCTTCTCCCCATTTCTCTCGGGTTCTGTTATGATACTCCTCTTGCATCACGTTTGACAGGTTCTTATAGACCGCCAGACTCACCTCGAGGCATAAATGCCATAGTTGGAAAATTTTTGCAGCCGTTTTGTTTATTTCCTATCAAAATTCATCATTTCTCCCCAGTCTCTCAATTTCTTACAAATTGCATTGCTTCTGTTATGGCATCTGGATCCGTGGACTGACATATCTCGGAAAATTTATCTTTATATGGCAATTAGAAATTAAACGTACGAAGAATAGTCACGTACTTTCTCTTCCTTTTTCTTTGGATTGATTAAGTGGAGAAGATTCACCTGGTACGTATTTGAGTTCTTCAGGCGCAGCTTTCTATGTAGTATAGTTGAGTTTAATCACAATGGAAGCAATATACGATAATCTTAAGGACGGTTGGTTCATTTTCTGGGGTGATGCAATTGTTGAGGATGAGTTTGTAATGATTAAGCAACCTCTCATAGCCTCTTTTCAGCATTTTAATATGATAGAAGTGAAAAGCGTCGACCTCGTCGATTTTAACTAGCTCCCAGTCAGCAACCACAAAAATCAATTTCCTTTACATTTAGAAGTTGCTTCGGATAAAAACTCTTTGAACGTCTTTGGTTTGATTAAAAACTCATAATCTGAAGCCTCTGTTTTCATTTCTTCGAACTTCTCCCGTTTTAATGGAGATTCTATCAAATTTGAAGGCAATCGAAATCTCAGATCTTTTATAAGTTGCTGTGCGTTAGCATTGAAGGAAATTTGCAGAATTACCCATGATGGTTGAATGGACCATTGATAGTGATAAACAATAGTATTGATCATCAAAAATCACCGGAGCGAACTCATGCACACCAATATGAGCGTTTGTTATTTTAAACTTGGAGACAGAAACGCACTGGAAATTAGTTTGAACGTTTCCTCCATCTTGAGGCTGAATCCGAATCAATTACCACGATAGAGAGGAAAAAAGCTCTTACTGATTGCTTGACGCTCGCGATAGGATCTGAATACATTAGTTCGGTTTCAAGGATGAAATCTTGGTCTTCATATTCTGGGTAAGCGTCGTATTCTGTCCGAAAATGGCAGAGCTCGTTTAATTCAATTTCTTCATCACAAAATCTGACCAAGAAGGTGCGTGTGCAAAAGGCGGAAAGCTCGTCCAATATGTGGGCTGGGATGATGTTCGGAATGGGGCTCTTATTTTTCTCAATTGTGTATTGATGACCCTCTTGAATGTTATATGGTTGTGCAAAAATTTTCTAGAGAGAGATTTGTGAGGGAGATTGCAGGGAAATGGGCGAGGTACTTGTCCGTTTTTCTCGTGGTAAATGCTCACACGTAAGTGGTAGAGTCCTTGGTTGAATAAATCTATATTTCGGAAGGAGTCAAAGTGAATGACGAATTCGCAAAGAGCTTTGAAAGACATTGATTGAAGTTATTCTGATGAATAAATTTATTAATTTTTAATCTGAATAGCTAAAATTCAGGCTCGATCGTTTTGAACTAATAATTTTCCTCTGGTAAAGCTGGAAGCTCATCCTTTAAGAACCGAGTAATTGTATAGACGATCTTATGACTAGGATATGAAATGAATAAATTCGATGAAGGAAATGACTTTTGCAGAAGACTTAATGAATAATTTTACTGGCTAAGTGCAGTACAATAATGAAAAACATTATGATTCAATGGGGTAATAGAGAATTGCTTAGTTAATTATCAATGCTTCCTCAAAGGGGTTAAAAGTATCAAAACCAATAAAGTTTATCAAATTAATAAGTTCAACCAATCCGAGACAAGGCAACAATGACCATGAGTTGATTTTTAGGGAAATAAGGAGAAAAAGAAAGTAGGTTTGTTTTTCTGAATGAAAGCAGTTACATATTGCTGATAGTTGAAGATTAACATATACCAAATTAGCAAATCGCATGCGAATAGCTTGATACGTGAATATATATATATCCAATATAATCAATAAAAAATTTCAATATCCATTTGCAGATATTGAATTTTGCTATAATTACTCTCTCTAGAAGAAAAAAAACAAAAAATCAAAAAACAAAAAGACCAGCTTATTTACCCAATAAAATTTTGGATGCCTTCTCTTAGATTAAACTAATCCAAGCCAAGATCATAACTAAGAGTACCAGTTACAATAGCGATATTTTATTAGCTTCTAAATCCCTTTCAACTTTCTTTTCAAAAAGTCTAGACATCTTTTTGATGGCTTGTAAGGCGCTCTTTTGATGTTTTTTCTCTTCATTTATTCTCGCTACTAATACTTTGATATCTTCGCCGAAAACAGCAGCAGTAGCCCTTTGCTTAGATTCCTTGCTGCTGGTACTGAGGATTGAACCTCGAGCAGTGGAAGGTTGCTCAGATTCAGATATCTTTGTCGGTTTCTTATTTTTCGGGCTCATCTCCTCAGGAATAATCAGACTACATGGGAGTTTTAAGTCTAGGTTCTTTGGAGTCGAGTCTTTATTCAAATCTGTGAGACTTTTCACTTCTTTTTTGGAATTGAAGGGGAACTTTGGATTCTTTGCCCTCACTTTGACAATGGCTTCAGACTTTCTTCTCACAGTGAGCAAATAGTCACGTTGAACATCAGAAAGCATATCGTTGTCGCAGAGATCGTTCAAGCTTTTTACAATATTCTCATTTTTTCCTCTGGTAGGCACCCTGGGTCTTTTAATGGTTTCTTCATCAAACAGGTCATATTCATCATCGTAAGTGATTTCTGCTGTGATTTCATCGATCAAATCCGCAACTGGAGTCGGATTCTTAATATTTCGAGCAATACTCTTTGAAGACTCTTGAAGCCAGTTTGCGAATTCTCCTTGGGACATGTTTTCTTTAATGTCATAGTCGATTGAAGAATTTAATGCCTCAGAGTCCTTTGTCGGGGGAGAGTCCTTTATTCCGATTTTCGCAAAAAATTTCTTCAAGTTTTTAGAGGGAGGCAAATGTGCAAAAGCTTCTAGCCGCCTCAGCTCTCTGGCCTTTCTGCCTTGTGGAATTAACCTCTTCATATATTTCATCACCGAGGAATTCACTTGTGAATTTCTATCAAGGTAGTCTTTCCGGTGACTTTCAAACAGATCAGGTTCAGAAGCTTTAGGAGTCTCGGTTGATTCAAACAATGAGACTTTAGAGTCTCCAATCAAGGAAGGCAGAGCACGTGGAGTTTGAGATTGGAAAAGGTTAGTTCTTTGCAGTGAGCCATTTTTTGGAGTAAAATTAAAGCTTTTGCATGAATCCCATGAGCGTCGGGTACCAATGAGACTAGTACTGTAATCTGTAGTTTTTTTGAGCTCGGGAAGAGATTCGATTTTTTTGTTATCAGTTTGTTTTATTGTTGAATTTGAGGTTTCACCCCGTAGTGATGAGTTCTTGCATGATGAAACGCGGTTCAATTTGGGTTTGGATATGGAAGCCTTGTGAGTCTTGGAATCTGCCATTGGAATAATATATTAGAATTCAAAATGTGTGATTAAAAGAGTGGTTTTTGATTGAGATAGCTCACTGAATTAACGAATAAAAGGAAATAATTGAAGAAAATTCAAAGTGTTACACAACGTTAGTCTACTGTTTTTTCTTTAGAAGTTAGATTCAAACAATGATACTAAAGGAGACGAATTGATGCGTCCGGCTTATCGCTTTATGTTATTGATCAAACTAACTTAGTTAGTTCTTTCTGAACAGATCATGTGTTTTCTCGACAATCATGGTGTGAAGCTGGGTATATCGCTTGTAGGAGGAGACTGCACAGAAACTCACAATTTTTCTTGCCTTTCTATGGCTCGCCTACTTGTTAGCTTTGAAATTTTCTCATTCTATTCGAGTAATTCTGATCTTAAAACTTCTGGTACTGATAGCGAATTTTCTGAGTTTATACTGGCTGAGTGAAATCTGAGAGCCTCAATAAATTTAACTTTTTTCAAATTGGGTGGAAATATGCAATCTGACGGGGAAAGTTGCATATATCTGCGTGGCTTAGTTTCTCTGATCTTTTCATATTAGTAACGAGCATCTAACGACACTAACTAAAAGGACTTAGTTGACACTTTAGGTGTTTGATTTCAAAATTCATATATCTTCTGTTGGTCAAGTTGTTTGTAGTTGTATTTGGACCTTTTCAAAGAATTTATGTAACAGTCTTTATCACATTCCTCTGACCCTTTTCTGGCTTAGAGTTTAAAACAATTTGTTTTAATGTTGATCAAACCAATGCGAATGCATTATCTCCTTCAATATGCTCAATATTTTAAAACGACATTTAGAAGTTCTCCATTCAGTAAAACAGATAAGTTTGCAAATTCAACCAAATGAGGCTAGTATGCTCCAAGTCTTCACGTAAAGATGAATCATTAGAAACTCTATTACCAATAAACTAATTTTTGAAGCATTTCTACTATTAAGAGCTTATCCACTTCTCTTTATGAACAGTTCTGATATTAAAATATGCAGTCTTGAAAAGAAAAGCAATCACACATTTCTAACGTCTTTTCTTCGACGGCTTGCTGTACTTTTTCTCTTTTTCATCATCAGAACTATCACTGCTGTCGCTGCTGTCACTGTCACTATCACTTGAATCCGATGACTCACTGCTCGAACTGTCGCTGGATTCTGAGGTGCTAGCTGCCTTCTTAAACGGCTTTTCTGCCTCGTTGGTCATTACATCCGGTACCGTTTGTGTCGTATTTTTCAGATGCTCTCTCATTTCTTCAGTTATCGCACCAAGTCCAATCGATGTGAAAAAGTTGATCGAAAATCTCGTGTTTCTCGGATGATCAAGTGGGAACAGTCCTTGTGTGTATTCCTTCAGATCTGGGTCCAATAGCTTCTCTTTAAACTTCTCAAGTCCCATGTTTTCAGCAAGCTAAGCCATTGTTTGTAAGCTCTTCGAGTCAAATAGAAGCAAAATTACCTCTTGGAAGAGAATCTTGATAAAGATACGGCCAGACGAAGACGTGTTATCTTGAGTCACGACAATGCACTCGAAGACGCGCCAGTCAATAGCATTCGTATAAAGCAAATGTGCAAACATTTTGGCTAAAAAAGAGAAAATTAGTCCTCCAACCCTAGCAACACAAAAACTTACCAATATTACGGAGCTTATTAGTCTCGTATCGATGAATGGTCGTGTATTTCTCCACAAAGCATTTGAAGAACTCCTGTTGATAGAGCTCATTAATCATGCAGAATCTTTGACTCAGCAGCCCATAGAACCTCAAGTAGGTCCTTTCTTGCATACAACACTCAATGATCATATTAGCAACCTATCCCAGAGTCAATTAGCACACTAATTGAGTAAATAAGCAATTTACCTCATTCTCATGACCAGTGCCCAGATTGATTTTCAATATCTTATGCGCGCACTCTTCGAAATCGATACTGTTCATGATCACCAAGTAGATCGTTCTGCGCAGATTAATCAGGTCTTGCTCAGAAAAGTCCTGAATCTGCTCTTCCTCCTCTTCTTCCTCTTCGACTTCCTCTTGTTGTCGAGTTTTGAGTCTAAGAATGTTTTCTTCGCCCAAAATTTCTCTCTTAATTTCATTCCATTCTTCTTCAGTCTTTTCATAGAAAGGGTCGAATTTAAAAATATTCAATTGCTCTTCTCCATCGATATCATCATCGAGCATTATCTGATGGAGGATCTGATCTTCTTCTTCAACAAGATCAAGCTCGGGGATAACTCCCGGGTGGTCTTTGAAGCCTGATTTACGAATGGCAAAGAGGTTTTCAATGCTGTATTGAACTTTTCTTTCGATTTCTCCTTCATGCAATATTCCCTTAAATCTCTCGAAAATCGCATTCACACCAGCTGGGGTGAGCTCAGACAGCACCTGGCCACATTCGATCATGAAATCGCAAGCGATTTCGACACCGTCTTCAGTGGGATTCTCCAGCAGGAGCGAAAGAAGCTGCAAACCAGCGAAATCATGAAGCACTTTCTGATTGATGAGATGAGCAAGCATTTTAGTGGTAGCCATGCACACGATCTATTGGCAAATCAGTTAGTCATTGTTGCAACAAATTCATTTACTTTGTTATTTCTAGAATAAGCTCTCTGGAACTGCAGAACCACTCTTCTGATGATAAGATTGGCGATTTCTGGCAGTTTGGTATTGATGACCGCAATCAGCGCGGCATACACGTGCGTGAAGTTGGGCGAAGCCATCTGAGCCTTGATGATGGCACGAGCAAGCAGTCCTTTGCCTCTCAAAATATTTTCGTTGAGAAGCTCGACGATAATGTTCTGGATATTCGAGATGTTCACCTATGAGAGTTGAGTCATTAATGCTATGCTGAAGAAGATAAACAATTTACCTTGTTGATAATACCATTAATACTTTTCCTCAGCAGCTCCCACATGAGCTTTTGATGTTGGACGCCGTTTTTCTCTTCCTCAAGCAGCTCCTTTTTCAACTGCGCAAGTCTGAAAGGAGGAATGTAAACACCACCAGCTCTTCCAACAGCTGCAGTGTTCTTATTCAAATCTGATTGCTGTTTCTTTTCTTCTTCTACTGGTTTGCTCACGGGCTTAGTGGGCTGCTCAAACGTCTCTGGCTTCTTTTCAACTTCCATATCATTCTTTGGCGCGTTATCTCCTGCTTTTTCCTCTTCTTCTTCGTCCTCTTTCAGTCTGCCTGTTCGCTTGTTGTATTCTTTTGTGAGAAAATCCGGAACGTCCACCAGAGAGGGGATAAGATCGGTTTCCTTGATTTGTATTTTCTGTATTTCCTTTTCCGATTCTTTGTCAGCTTTTTTTATCTCTTTGTCCAAGTCGATGTCCTTATCTTTCTTTTTGTGAGAACGGTCCTTGTCCTTCTTTCGGTCTCTGGATCTCGACTTTTTGCGGTCTCTTGAGCGTGATCTTCGCCTTTCTTTTGCTTCCTTCGTGCTCATAGTTTTTTCTTTCAAAATGATATTTTAAAAATTCTCCCACTTAATTATCAATAAGCAAGCATTCCAAACCTTCAACTCCAATATTCTATTTTTGTTGAGCCTATGACTAGACCTCTAACCAAGCAACTTACCTTGCGCTCTTTCGAAAATGCGCTTCAAGCCTATTTCAATAGCGCCAGCTCGATTAATTAGAGCTCATATTCGCTTTTATTTTTTGTCTTTGGGAATATTAGCCCTGAATGATGTCTTTTAATTCAGGTTGTGAACACGTGCATTTAAATTCAAAGCCAGAGTTGAACCAAGTTATATTTGGTTTGAAAGGACCTCTGAAATAGCACTCATGTATGTGATGATGTTAATATATATTAGTTATTACAACTGAAAAAACTCAAACAAAAACAAAAACTTCAAAACTTATCATAACTTGGAAGGTATTTGCTCTCCCAAACAAAGATTTTTATCTGTTTTTCTAAGCGAACGATGGAACAGTTTAAATGGCACCTCATAATCAACTTCTCCTCTGAGGAAGTCATTCACGAGCATGAAAGGCTCAATATAATTGCCTTTCTTAAGAACCGTAGGATATTGGAAGTCTAAGAAGCCTCGCTCACGAGAAGCATGCTTGAAATATCTCCTCCATTCAGGCAACTTACCCAGCTGTTCTTCCTTCTCCGCGAGCTTCATATTCTCATAAAACATTCTCGCCTCTTCTTTCTTTGATATTGGGATCGGTTGACTAGCTTCTGCGATAACTTGAGCCTTATCTTTATAAAAATTCGCCTTAGATGCCACCTAAATACGACTTAGTTATGGACAAAGTGAAGAGAACTATATCACCTTGAAATGCGGTTTGTCTGTTGGAGGGACGTCATCTCTAAACTTGTGGAGTTCTGGGGGATTGTACGGGTCTTTAATCGTCGGATTGTTTGCAGCAGCTTCCTTCTTCAGATCAAACTTTGACGGCAGTTTGAAAGTCGTGCAAAAAACGGGCTCGTTGTACATGTCAACAGGATGGAATGTGTCTCTTGTCGTGCGAGTGATCGGCCGAGAGGACGGCTGGTAGTCGGCAACTTTTTTAAAGGACTGCTGGGTCATAGGGCGCTCTAGCGTCTTCTTCGTGGATTGTTGGCTCATTGGTTTGACCTGCCCTATCTTTGCATATTGAATATAGTCGTTCTGCGAACTGGGTCCTTTTCGAATGGAAAGAACCGAACCAAAGCGGCTGGATTGTAATCTCTTGATTTCATCTGCCTCTAGGGGCTGCATATCTTCATCGAAACTATCTGAGTCATTCTCCCCGGTTTTCTCGACACCGATTCCGCCTGATGTACTGACCTTTCTCGAATCACTAGCGACTAAAGTTATGAATATATTAATCAATCATGCGTTTTGTTTGTGCAAATACCAAAATTTTCAGTGACAGGAACAAACCTATAGATCGGATTTGTTTCTTTGTTTTGAACCAGTCTTGGATCGCTTGTTAGTCTCAACGCCTCCTCGTAGTATTTTTTTGTGGTAAATTGGATCGTTTCGTACTCGGACGTTTGTGACACGTCTTTAAATTTCATGTTGACCACTTGCTCATAAGGAGTAACTTTCTTTTCTTGAAGACTCGGCTCTTCGTTATATAGCTCTCGGATATTCTGTGTGTTCTGGATCACGATGCCTGCTTCAGGGGTATACTTATGCTGATACACCTTTGGTTTCAATTCTTTTACCGTAAGACTCTAATGTTGTTGGTTAAAAAACAATGAGAGTAGAGCTAATCACCGATGTAGTTTTATTCAGAGTTGGCAATCTCGAGAAGGAATCTGTCTGATATTGTGCCTGGATCGGCTGGCTTTTCGGAGGAGGTATTTGGTTTTTGGGAAGCGGCTCTCCAGCTAATTCAAAAAGAGTGACCCACGTGCTTCGATGTGGTCCAGGCTTTAATTCCCAGCCATTCAGACCTTTTACTCGTTTCAATCGAACTATTATTTGCATCAAATCAGATCCCCTATTCAAAAATCAAGCTAGGTTTACCTTCATTGTAAATCTCAAGTTCATCGACGGGTTTATTCCGCTCAGACTCAAGCCGTACTTGCCGTTTGTTTGTTATCGAATCGATAAGTTCATACATAGCCTTACATCATCGTCTTTAGAAAACAATTGAAAACCAGCAAAATTTACCTTGTCTTCTAACACGAGATTCTTGATCTTACAGAACTTAATGAGATCATACGCATCGATTTTATCATCGTTGTTGCTATCAATTTTCCTAATGAAACTCCTGACGATATCTCGAGTGAAATCAGGGATCTGACTCGTATGAGACACATGATCATATTTCGGAGGGTTAACAATTCTGGTCGACTTTAGCTCCGTAGTCATCGGTCTTCGGAGATCTCCTGTGGTCTGCATTTTCTTCATAGTTTTCTTCTTCGCATTGCTTGGTTCAGAAAAATCAAATCCCAATGAATTTTGAACCAATGGCGATAGCTGCTCAATATTCTCCATCACATCTGACAGCATGAGAATATATACCGAGGCTCCCACAATACTTTCTTTCTGCTCAGATATATGAACTATCACCGAATTAAACGTTGGATTCAGAAACGAGATCTGTTGCAGAGGCAGTTCGTCTCCAAATGTATCAAAGGTAGGCGTGATTTGTCTTTCCTCTTTCTTTGAACTCGCCGAATCGCTGTTTAAGAACAGATATTCCTCGATTAGCGTGAAAATAATCAAGAGGTAAATGTTGGAGTCGAGACTGCAGTCGGGAATATAAATGCTTTCATACGATCCGCTGGGAAAGAAAGACACAAGCCGATTCACGAGTTCTGGATTTTCTCGAAACGCGTTTCTCTGGCCTGTAAACTGCTGGCCGAACGCTCTGCTGAAATGGTGGTTTAGCGCGTGAGAATGAGAAAGATCTGGGAGTATTTGATTATTTTCTGTGATAGTCTTAACGTATGCGATCAGTTTATCGAAAGCTGTCTCTGAAATGTTCACTACTTTCTTATCGAGTTCCTCAAAGTATATGGTCTGGTTCTCACGGTCGAATTTTTTCTCTTTGATTTGTTTTAGGGTCTCAAGCACGGTTTTGGTTTTGAAGCGTATCTGATTTAGCACAAATATGATCTCTTCTTCTTTAGTCCGGTGGTGCGGTTTGGTCTGTAAAGTAATCCCAAAGGAAGAGGCTCCTTCCTGTAAGTTTGTTTCGCTTGCGCTCATTAAGTGAAGCGTAACAGTTGTCTCTGCTTAATTAAAGTTACAAAAAAATATTAATCGAAGGAAAGCAGTCAGTTGGCGAAGATTTTTCTTAAAGCCTAAGCCATTACGGAAAAATAAAAACGCTTTTGGCGATCAAAGGACAACTGAGCTGTCTCGGCTTAGGAGTAGAACTTATTTGAGAAATTGTTAGTATAATTGAAAGAAATGCGCTCTTGTGAAATAAGAAAGCAATTAATATAATACATAAAATAATAACTCTGACAAGCTGGTTTAAACTAGGAGCTAGGCAAGTGTATCATCTACAAAATAGGGGATTTTGAATAATACCTAATAGAAGTTTTGTTCTTTGGGAAAAACAAGAATTATTGTTTTGAGAATTTACAAAATAGGTCTATCTTTGCTTAACTCAGACAAATTCTGAGAATAGATACAGGGGAAATAATAATAATTATAGATGGATGGAAAAAAATTAGATTCTGACTGAAAAAAGTCCTCAGGAATCAAAAGCTTCGTAGGGGGGTTAAATAAAAAACGAAGCTATTTGGACAGTACGACCTTCTCTAATACCATATCTGAAGAGTCATATTGAGTGTATAGATGGAATTTAAATGTTTGGCGTATAACCTCTCGCAAGTCTTCAGCTTCAGCAAGAGTTTTCAGGAAAGGAACTAAATTTTTTAATTCCTGGTCTTCTTTATTGTTATAATAGGGAATAATAGGCACGCCATTTTCCAGCTGATTTCCAAAAGAATACGCTGCGTTATCAACGAGAATGAGATCGCTAAGCTCTCTGTCTCCGAAGATTCTTAAATCTTTGATATAGACTCCTTGCGGGGTCTGAACGCAGCTCTCTCTGAAGAGCCTATGGTGAATATAAACGCCTTTTGGATCCAAGTAATCAAGCACGACGTTCGCGTAGCATGAATGAGAAGCCGTGAAGACGATAATCTCGAAAATAGTGCTTAATTCTTTTAAAATTTCCATTGCGTAAGGTCTGATATTAACTCCGGCCTGATTAATTAATGTCATATAAAGGACTAAAGACGAGGTTTGCGTACTTCGATAATATCACCATTGGGAAAGATAATAGGCAGCTTGACGTCAAATGGGATCTGCGTGCTTTCATTGCAGTGAATGAGAGTTTCGTCTAGATCGAAGATTAATGTCTTCTTGCCTGAACGTGAAACTTATTAGAGAAGAGAGAATTACAATGAATGTTACCTTTAGCAGACGGTTTCCGTTCCAGGTAGACCATTTTTGTTGACAAAGTGAAAGGATCTACTGGTCTTAATGATTTGCAGAAAGTCAGCGATTGGTAAGTTTGCAGAAAATGCTCTCGGTATAGTGTAGCCCAGAGATCGTTTTGTGAAGGGTTTTTAAGGTATTTCGTCAAATTTGTGATGTAATAGACAAAAGGACGTGCTAGCAAACTTGTCTGCCTTACAAAAGTAGCCTTTGCAGATGGTTTGATTTCTTGGGAAGAGCTGACCGTCCCAGCAGCATTGCCCTTGACATAGCGGTGCGCCTTATTCGTCGCAATAAGCCCTCCGCGGTTCTGCCCTGAGCTCTCTGTTTTTATCACCTTGCTGCTGGACGCCTTCGTTATCTGACTGTTTGGATCTCTCTGCATAAGAGCAGATTTAGATAGTGGCTCAGTCGGCTGTTCTTGTTGGTTGGATTGCTTTTGGGCTATTCCTACAGCGGCATCGCCTGACAAATCATCGATTAGCAAGGAAATTACATGGGTAATGAGGAACCTTGTGAAACTCTGGTAATAAACCCGTTCAATGCAGAGTTTGAATTGTCTTGCTGTTGGCTTGGAGAGGATTGTTTGAGATCGAAGGCACCTTTCGACTGGAAAGTTGCTGAGCGTGTAAGAGAAGTATTTTCGAAGTTTTTTTGTCGAGCAGAGTCATTATTCTCTACACCAGAATACTGTTTTTGGATTTTAATGCTTCGCTCGATACCTCCTGGATTCGCTTTCTGATATTGTTGGAACGCTTTCTTCAGATCTAGACTTGTCTGCGTGACTACTGAAGGGTTAGTCTCTGCAGCAGTTAATTCATCTTCAGATTCGTCATCAAAGAACGCGCCGTTTCTCTCCTTTTGGTTTTTCGTCAAATGTTTTCGAGTTAGGCTGGCTTGTTGGGAAACACCCTGCGTAAAGTTATTGACTTTCAAGTTTTTCCCTTGAGAAACCGAGTTGCTTGAAGCGTTTGAAGTTGCATTCGTGGGAGTGAAAGTTCCTAATCAGACAAAAACATCAAAAAGAGCCTTAGGGACTAGCTACCTTTCTTTTCTGCAGATGACTCGCCTTTGTCAGGGACTTGAGACAAAAATTTATTTAATATATTCGAACTTTTGCGGTTGGCTGGTGGACCCGACCAATCAGAGTCATCTCTTAGAGAATTTTTCTTTTTGATTTGGAAAAGTGCGGTTTTCGTGTCTTTTGCAAAGGAATCAACAGGCGAAGAGTTTCGGTTCGAAGAAATCAAATTCCTTTCCTGAATTTGACTATCTTGTAGGAGATTAGATGGAGTCGCTGCGTACTTATTTCTTGAAATCTTAATATTCCTCGTTGAAGAAGATCTCAGTTTGCTATTCGCAGTTGTCGCAGACTGTGGCTCAGTGTCAATGACAAGATTTTTCCGAAACTCTCTCTTTCGGTATTCTTCCAAACCCGCGGAGAGAGGTTCTTGGTCGGTGTTCGCTGGCTTTAATGAGTCATTAGTTGGATCATAATTGCCTGTTTTTTCCACTTTTGAGCTCAGACCTCGCTTTGAATCTTCGAGGAGCTTGGTGATGCGGTTCGAAATTCGAGTGTTGGGTGTTTCGATGGTTCGGATATTAAATTTAATGGAATTTTCGTTTGATCGGTCACCGAATTTCATTATCTTCCGCTCCTGAGAGCCATCCTGTGCGGGTCGTTTGGATTTGGAGTCGTTGATGGATTTTTTTATCATGTTATTGCGACTGAGGAGACCTTTCGGCGAGTTCATACCGTTCCATTCGTATAACTGTTGAGAAGATCCGAGAAGATCGGTCTCAGTAGTGTATATTGTGGGACTATACATATGTTGCTGGTAGTGGGATAGCTTGAGTATCTGTTATCTCGAAGTTAAAAAAGTTTTAAAAAAGTTGGATAAGAAATTTTAGGAGCTTAATAAAGAGAGTCATTAACTCATGCACCAGAAATATTTTGAAGGATCTCGAATAAATTTACAAATTAGTATTCTTTAATTTTTGAGAGGTAGTTTTTATTAAATTCTTTTGATGAAGTGATAGGCCTTAATATGCCTGCTATAATAAGAAAAGATAGATTCTTCCACATAGAAAATCGGAAGAAGGAACTCAAGGCCTAAATTAGGCGCTTGTTATGGTTTGTTAGAGCAGAGGGTAATATCCCTGCGGATAATAAGATCGGGGTCATGATTCAAATTTTTAAGATTCAGAAGCACTAACACTAAAGCAGTTGTCTATTTTAGGAAAAAAAATAGAGTCAAGTGGTTTTCGAAAGGAGTTTGAAGTCCAATGTAGAGTGTCACAGTATGAATGCTTCATTTTTTTTTTAATAAAGTGGAGCCCTATATTATAGTTTTGAAACCGTAGAAATAATGATATTAGCCAATTAATCCAAATATCGATTATCTTCGACAGCTAATTCAAAACGAGCGTTGATATATCGGTATATTTAGATTTTGCTTTATTAATCTGATCAAGGCACGCCTTTTGTTGGTTGCCAACTTTTTCAGTCTTTGAAATGCGTGTCTCCAACGTCTCGTAAGTCATAATTAGCATCGGTCTGTATTAGCAGAGTCTATTTAATGAGGAGAAATGAAACGAATCGTTTGATTTGGATCCTCTTTTGCCTGTAAGGACTGATATTAGTGGTGGCGTCCAAAGAGGAACTTGACTACCTTTGTATATGATAACTTGACAATTTTTCGTGATAAAGGAAGACTGGAACCTCAAAGATTTCAAGAAAGCTCTTATTCGAGCAGATCGACTCAGCAATGGGCATTACTGCGATTAAGTGATTAATAAAAGGTCCCCCATCTATCAAATCTCCTCTAACAAGTGCAACATGACCCTAGGAATTTTAGAATTCCTTGGAATTTTTGAACAAGCATTTTTTACTTTCTCGCTTCTCGCGATATATACTTTCGTCGTCGAATCTGACAAAACTTCACAAAAACGCAAATTTATTTGGATATATTGGGTGGATAGTTTCTGATTTCATACAATTTTGAAATTTTACTCGCAGCTATTATATACAAGTTCGAAATATGTACACTCTGGAAAAACTTCAATACGTACCGAGAACGAGGATTCAGACCTCTTAATTTCTTTCACTACTCCTCTTCAAGAGCTAGCCAGCTAGCTAGCAAGCATTAAAATTTGACACTAAGTAGCTTGACTGGTAGCCCTTGATTTTCGAAATCGAAGATTGTTCTGCACTCGAGTCTGCTGAAATATTCAAAATCTGTCTTTTTCTGCTCTTTATACGATTCTCGGGAAACAAGCAGATTTATCGACGCAAACCTCTCTTTATTTTTCGTGAAAAACGCTCCCAGTCTTCTATAAGTCGTCTTCAGCTCATCTGGCGTGATTGTCTTCTGTGATCTCGCACCATAAGGCAAATTAGAAATAACATGAACTTTTTCATTTTGAGGAAGATATTGAGCAGCAGCTTCAAAATCGGACCGAATGATTAACGAATTAGGGCTTATCATCTCATAATCAATGTTCAGATTTCCATCAAGTAAGGTTAATTGCTCCTTGGTCAAAAGCTTAGAGAGAGAGTCTCTTGAGATGTCTTGATTCATTTTAAACTTTGCTAAATTCTGGGATGTTTTATTGAACTGCCTTGGAGATTTGTCAGATCCAATAACGAATAAGTCTGTAATTTATGTTAACATAAGGTACTCGTGCAGATTTTTACTTTCTTTTGGCTGGAGAAGCTTTTCTTGACTCTCTTTTTTTAATTCTTCGATGCGTTGCTCAAAATCGGCGTCGTAAATCGTTCCAAACTGCCCTAACCAAGAATTTTCCTTTGCATTCTCCAGTCGGATAGGTAGCTCTGTTCGAAGTGAAAGGATTAGGAGTGAATGAATAAATTTCGTTTACGATAGGCTCTCGAGAGAACATCGAGGAGAAAAGTACCAGACCCACAAAATGGGTCCCAAACATAGACTTTGCCTTGACTGAGAGAAGTTAATTCACCTTAACAAATTAACAATTATTACCTCTTATAGTCATGCAAAAGGTCTGATGCCTGAACGCAGGATGCAGCTAGGTCTTCCCGTAGATTGCCCCAGCCAACTATCTCTTTGTTCCCATGCTTATGAAGAGACTCTTTCCAAAGATCTATCACAATCTGGGGACGAAATGCAATAGTTTGTTGCAATGAAAAATGGGAAAATAGATTTACATTGACTTGGTTTTCAACCAGATAGCAATAAATCCATGGTGACTTCTTTGGCCCTAGTTTAATAGTCAATCAAAGCAAATCCAATGATCGAATGAATATACCTTGACTAGAGGGATCACCTGTATGGTTGGAATTATCTTCCTTCAGATGAGGAAACCTTTTTCGAAGATATTTTCCAACTAATTTCTGCACGTCACCTTCGTGGTGGAGAGTCGAACGGTAGCAATGCGCCTTTTTAAGAAAATTGTATTAGACTCAACAAGGTTGCTAGTGTACTTTGATCTTCGGTAAGAACCTGCCATTTTTTAGGTATTGATCCCTATTAGAAAAGAGAGGTAAGCAAATTTGGTGCGAATCTAGAAGGCCAAACCAATCTATTGAATCCATCGCTTCAATTAAATTGTTTTCGGTTCTGAAACAACAATAGTAAGTGCCGAGCGTAACAAAAAATCAGTGTTATACTTTGCTTCGAATGGCTTTGTAAGCCGCAACTTCATATCTGATACGGTACGACTAACAGGATAGGATTAGTTGCTCTTTCCAAACGAAATGCTCTGAAACCTTTGAAAGATGAGTTTGAAAATGTCTTCTTTGGTGGCTGGAAGCAGATTATAGTGTAATCCTTTGAAATGATGGAGAATGGATCAGTATTTGCTCTGATTAAATTATGCTACCAAGATTTGAGAGAGATTTCTTTGGAACAAGCTCCAACTCTCGTAGTTCTTGCTGAAAAATGAACTCTAGATGTTTAGCTCCACGAACCCAAAGGTTGTAGGGGTATTTTTTGACATTTGCCATTCAAGCGAAGGAACTCTGCTCCAAACAAATTTTATTGAAAAGCAAACTAAAAGATATTTTGAGTTGCCTACGTTGGATATAGACAAATATTTTTATTTTATTGCCTTGATATTTTCATTTCTTTGTTGATCAAGTAGTAGAAGGTAAGGCTTACAGAAAGATATTCTAGCATTTTACGTTCTTAAAGCGAATTCCTGGTTGTTTGTGAAAATTCAGAAATAATAATTACATTTGTTAAATTTTAACGTGATTGTTTCCAAATCCTGCCTGCGAACCTCTTACAATTGAAACAGCAAGCTTTTGAACAAATGAAATTTTATAGTTTAAGGTTTGGAATTCACTTGTCTGTTAGATTTCATTTATCACAATAAATCTTGCTCATTAAATAAAAATCTTCTATGAGATTAACTCAATCTAAGATTATTCAACGGAACATCTTTAATTTTTTGCGCTTGCCTGCTGTCTCATATAATATTGTTCTTATTTCAATGGCTCATATTTTATAATCCCAGCGATATCTTCAACAAGCTTCAATGCAGGATTAAAGCATGCAATATTCCCACTGAATCATAAGAAGTAGGTTTTTCAAATTTGCAAGAATTAGCGAATTTTGGAAAAAAGAGGCTCATAATGCATCAGTAGTCTAGAAAATATTGATTAAGAGAGTAAAGCGAGAAGGAATTGCGTTGTGTCTCAGAGACCCTCCTGTCTGCGATATGTAAAAATCACTTTCTATCGTCTAGGAGTGGATTCCATTCAATAGTATTGTGTAATTACTGAATACTTCAACGTCTCAACTTTGCAACGGGTTAATCAAATACAATATTGTTTCATAGGAGATCTTTGATTTTTCATCATTACAATTGTAACCATATGTAAGGATGAGAATCATTCTCAAAACAAGAACTTCAGATGAGTCGATTTGACTTAACTGACACATCTAATAGCAGCCTATTTCTGGAATAGATGGTCCTTTTTGTTAGCACAACTCTGCTAATTTTCTTAAAACGTAGCCCAGCCATGATAGGGCGAACCCATGAACTGAGCTTATAATTGACCGTCAAGGCTTTTTAAAGAAACCAATTACAAAAAGAATTAACGAGGACAGGATACTACGATCAAAAATCAGAGGTCCGGATGCGATTTCCTACTCAAGCATCACCATAGTTTTTTGTACCATCTGGCGCTTTGATTTATGGAATCCAGATGATTATGTTTCGCTTCGAACCACCTTGCGAGATCCAGGTCATGCATACGAGAAAGCAGGAATGTTGGGAGACGTATGCGATTTTTCACTTCTTCTGGCATTCATTCCCTTTTTTTTCAAGTCCAAGAAAGACATTTACACGGCTTGTTCATTGCTCTCTATCTAAATCAAAGTACTCAAACTCACTACAATCTCCAATTTTACTACTTTCACCTATTAAGTTAATGCTCAAGTATTTTAGTCAGTCCTTCATGAAATTTGTATTTCTGTTCGAGGACATTCACTTAACTAAATCACGAACAGTTTTCTCTTTTTTTTTTTGATTTTATTATTTTATTGAGGCTATATATCCAGACAAACCACCCCCTCTAAACTGATGTTATTCACTTCTAATTTTGCGTTTTAGGAAGATGGGCTTTAGTATTTACAGCGGATTCACTTCAAAACTAAAAGATGACTCTTATCAGTTTGTTCAACGTTCAATAACAAGCTTCTGAAACCACAATTATCATCATCGAGATTAAATTGTTGGTAGTAAGAAAATTCAAATGACCATGGATTTATCCCTTTCTTCATCCTGTCGGCCAGCAGGCTGGGCTAAAGAAGAGAGGCAAAATCGAAAAATCACTCACTCGCTCAGGAGACGAGCTCTTAAATCCTTCGTTCCACTTTAATTTAGGATATTAAAATAAATAAATTTCAATATATTTATAGGAACCGTATTTGGAAAGTTTTCTATAATCAAGCAATTTAGAATGGATTCATTTGCCTCAAGATCTGATCTAGATCAAAAGTACGAAAAGTTCTAAGATGTGTGAAATAAATTATTTGTTAGCATCGAAATGAGAGCATCCAGCATAGAATTCAAAGACTCCATTGACCACTTAATGATTGTGCACTCCTGCCCAAGCAGGATCAATGGAGTTGAATCTTCACCGATGAATCAGGGTGTCGGCAAGAAAACTGTCATTATAAACGAGGAAAGAAACGAAACACATATAATTAAGCATGGAGGCGATCCTCTTTATAAGCTAGAGCTCAAGCAGCCCAAAAAAGGCATCTTGAGGTCGAAACGAGCAGCCACGGAAAATTTTACTGTCAAAGTAAATGGTCCTGAGGAGCAGATTTCATTACCGAACAACAACCAACAAGAGCTAAATTTAACCAGAAGTGGAGTTTATTTTGAGGATTCCAAAGAGAAGACGCAAGGGATCCATCAAAAAGGAAACGTATCTAAACGTGAAGAATCTCCCAATACTAGTCCATTGAAAATGTCTTTGAATTTAGCTAGTGTCACGGGAACCCCTGAGTACAGCGGATGGAAAGACAAACCGATAGGTTATTCGCCCGGCCTTTCCCCTGACATTTCACCGATTTCAGACCGAAGGAGGGAAAAAACTTTAATTGCCAGCCCCAATCAATGGTCGGGCTCAATGGACACTTTTGGTGAGTATTATAATCAAGACCAAGAGAAAAACTCCTTTTTGAGGGTCCCGGAACGAAATCACAGAGTCGGTGGAACATTGCCTCCACGTATTACGCTGGCAAGACACGGATCTACGGTTATCAATTCCGCTTCACCGATGGCCGATCACCGACACCCGCATTCAGACCTGAATTACATCCCTCCTCAAAACTCCGTGAGAGAGCATTTAAGAAACAAAACAACTTCTTTTCAGCAAGGAGCAAGAGACATTCTCGACCGAAAGGTCCCTCTGACCGACAGAAGCCTATACTCTTCTAGTAACACCCCAAATGCACAGATCCTGGACCTCTCATCATCGTTAGCATCTCCGAAGACCGATATCAGAAAAACTCTGCCTCCAAATTTGAGTGCCTTTAGCAGGCACTCCGAAACATCAAGTACTAACGTTCAACAAGCTGAAGATGACAATAATAATATCCTACAACGATTGAGAGCGTCAAGAAGGATGCAGACTGACAGTGATTACCAATTTATGGCGAGATTTCGCGCGCCTCGAGAAAATTATCAGTATGATCTCAACAGAAATAGCGCAACAAGGGTGAGTGCTCCTCAAGTGAGTGCAAGCTACCGGGTCAATAATGTTCATCCAATAGGTCTCCTAAGATCTAACCGATAAATAATGCTGTCACAATTAAGTATTGGCTTTTTAAGAAATTTCTGTCGTAATCGATTATTTAAGTTTCCACTAGTTTATTCTGGTTAGAAATTATTTTTCTTTTTACCTTTACTGAGTCGCGTTGCTACTTGAGTGTCAATTTTTATATAAATTCTACTAATAGCCTAAATATTCAGAAATTTCTCTCTCTGAAATACATCTCTTATCATTACAATTTTAGATAAATATGCCCTTCTTCATTTCTTCATATCATATTGGGATCCGTAAAGTAAGTCAAAGGTACCAACTGCATTTAAATTTTAATCGATTCACTTTCAAGGCAAACTTCTTCTCCTTTCTCTCTATGAGCATTTATGACTTGTTTTATTCCTTAATTATGCAACGACTAGCAGTTAGATTTGTTAAATTTCCAACCAAATCTTGAAAATTTAAATATCAACAAATTTGAAATCGGCCTTTATCTCCATGTACAGCATTGAACAAGACTTTTCAGATATTCAGAAGATCCCAATCGCAACTGACAAAGAACTGCTAAGAGAGTTTGACTATTTTAATTCCAACCTTATCGACACAAGTATGCCGCGCTAATCTATAAATATTGACTGAACAACTCTAGATTTGGATTGGAGCAAAAGACTAGCTGCTCTTAAACGACTTCAAGGTTTAATTCTTGGCGGAGCCTGGGCACTAGATTGCTTCCCAAGTTTCATAGCCAAGTTCGCAAACCACTTCAGCGTGCAGGTAGACCTCTCAATCTTAACAGTTTTCATTAAAAGACTCCTCTCGTTATCACTTAGATGAATGACCTGAGGTCCGCGATCTCAAAAGAAACCGTTAAAATGCTATGTTTGGCTTCAAAGCTCGCTAAGGACAGGCTGGAACCGCTCTGCGATAGGATTTTCTCCAAGGAGGGCCTGATAAAACTCGTCAACAGCGCAAATAAGATCCTGGCGGAAGGTGGGCACATGTGCATTGTCTACATGATTGAATGTGTGCAATCGCCGAAGTTTATCGGGAGGATCGCAGAAGAATTAAATAGCAAAAACGTTGCCGTGAGAGAAAAATGCACGGTTTATCTCAGCAGGGTTCTCGCCAGTTATCCAATTAGTATCATCGAGAAACATATCGGCGTGCTTGAAACTGCGATCATGATTGGAATTTCCGATGCGTCTAAAATCGCCCGAGCAAACACACGCAAAGCGTATCGTTTGTATGCAAAGCAACTTCCTATGAGAGCGGAAAAAATATACCATAAATTCGATTATGCGGTTCAAAAAGCTTTGAATGATGAACCCGAAGTTGAAGACGATTTCGCAGATAGGTTGAAAATCATCGAAAGGGACATTAGCCCTGCGAAATCAAAGAAGGTCTCAGAGGTCAAGAAGACCACTCCCATTAAAACAAGACCTTCGACAGCGAAACCGCCAAAAATAACTCTGAGCTCCAGCACCAAAAACTCAGAGCAGAATTCCAGACGCTCCAACAAAACAGAAAAAAGTTATTTTGATCATAATACTTCAATCACCTCAGATGGAACGAGAGAAAACTCGGCCAGATATGAAGAAGACCCCAGAATCCGAGGGGTACTCAGCGTAAAAACGGATTATGAAAATAGAAGAAACTCTGATTCGGTCGGAAAAGAGAGTAAAAACGTTGCCAGCAGTGTAGAACTCAAAGACAAAAAACCACCAATAAGACATGCAAGAGCACCTACCGCACATACTACAAATAAAAAGGCTGCTAAAAGTCCAAATCGCGATGAAAATTTGAACAAAGTGGAGAAGTTGAAGCCGCTTCAAAAAACTTCCATGATCAAAAATGCCAATTCTGCCTCTAAAAAGAAACTTTATTCAGACTCTTTCGAGGAGGATATTGATGGATATTCAGAGGTATTGCAATGATATAGTGGCAATTTGATAAATTTTTTTTCTGAAAAGTTCAACAAAGAGAATTATGACTCCTCGCCTATTCTGGATAGATCCTCTCAAGATATTAAAGAAGATTTAAGCTTTGAAGAGCCTCCGAAACGGCCAGAGAGAATATCTCAGCTTTATTATGAGGTAGCAATTGTCAAAAAATATTATCATATCTTCTGATTTAGAAGCAAGATTTCCAAAAGAATATGAAAGAAAATGACTTGAAATTTTTAATTGAGAAGTGCTCTGATAAGGTACCACCGATAATTTCCATACGATGACTTTATTCTTATAATCATAGAATTGGGCGACACGGTTTAACTCATTTGAGAAGATCAAGGAATTCTTGTTTGAGCTTTCCCCACTGGATAAGATGGAGCCGGCTACCATAGATAAGCTGATCTTAGCCCACAGCGCGCGCATGGCAGATGAAAACTCAAAAGTTGCTGTCGTTTGCATTGAATCTTTATTCAGAGTGCTTTCGTTGTTCAGAGAGAGGTCTAAAAAACATCTGACGCCAATCCTGACTGGAGTAATACATTTCACGAAAGCTATGTCTAATTCTTATCTCACCTACTAACAATTAGTTGGTTCAAGGGTTCCTAGACTCACGGGAGATCGTAAGAGTGAATGCTGAGTTTATTATTGAAGACATGAGGTCTAATTACTCAGGTAATCCGGATTAGTAAGATTTACGAATAACATTGAATTCTTGTAGCTGACGAGCTTACCGCAGCTTACCTTCCCATTCTTCAAGACTCCAAAAAAGCGAACGAAACAGCGACAATCATCCAGCAAGCACTTTTGATTATTCCTGGGTAAACTATTTCTCGCTTATCAAGAAAATGAGACCTCTTTATTTTAGTTGTGAAGAGTATTTCCAATCTCCAAACCACGTCATACAATACATGACAGCACTTGCCTCTGCAGTGGTGGATTTCTCCAAGGTCAAAGACGTCTACGTACCTGCTTTGGAGACGATTGAATGCATAAAGGATCTAAATTCGAAAATAGCGCTTGGACACCTCACCCAGCTTCCTCAAGAGCAACTTGCTATTGTAATCCTCGAACTCCTTCTAACAAGGCTGATCCTCTAAAATAGATCAGAAACCTCTCCAAAGAGCATTGCGTGAGGCTAAGCGAAGATATCCAGGAGTATATGCAGCGAAATAGACTCGTGCAACCCCCTACCGAAATAACCCCTCACCGCAGAGCGAGTCAAACGTTCGGGGGAGATCAAAGTCCCTGGTCAAGAGAAAGTTCTCATAACAAACAGCCTTCATTCAATAGCGAGACACGAACTCCGCAGGATGACAACTCTTCGTTTGAAAACTTGGACGTGGGCTCGAAGAATCAGCTGCTCTATCAATATGATACTCCAGGAACTCCGCTTCAGCAGAGTCGACTCTCCGAAAGACATTTTACTGCTTCTACGGAAACAAATCAAGGGATCCAATGCAGAAAACTCCAAGACTCGCATTTCGCGCTAGATCAATCTCCTCATACTGTGAATTCAATGGTAATGAGGAATAAAAGCGGCTATTATGACCTTGAGACGCTTGAAATATTAATAATGTAACAATCAGCCGATAACTCTTCCTCATGTTTTTCTTTAAATTCAAGGAATTACAAAGATAACAGAAGCGTGTGGACAAATCAACTGAGTCTCATTCTGACGAGTCTTTTCAAAATTATAGAGAATTCAGGGCCACGTGTATCAGAGCTTGCACTGGATCTGCTGGCCTCGGCTTTGAGTCTTCCGATTGAATTTGATCGGTGTTTGGACGAGCTCGTCTCAGGCATCTTATCCATTGCTCATCTGCACAATAGGGTAGAAAAGAGCTCTTTTTGAGGATAAACTAATTTCTTCACATTAGAGTTCAACGCTGGATACGGTTTGGCAAAGATTGTACAAATTGAACTATAAGGAACAGATTCTTGAGATTATGTTGAACGCATTAAGCGAGTTGGAGAGTCCAGTCTGTCAGATTGTGATCAAAGAGCTCACAACTTTACTTGGAAAAATCAGTTTTAAGGAGGCTCAACCTCACTTGAAGGTCCTATTCAATCAATACAAAGAGGTACATAGCGATTATTGCCACTCAAATTAACTAACTCTTTTGACAATTAGATTATCAATCATACTGATCCAGACATAAGAAAAACGGTTGTTTTTAGCATTGTGGAGCTAAATATCTGCTATGGAGATCCATTCGAGAGCTATATAAAGCAACTTTCTGCTGGACACCAAAAACTAATTTCTATTTACCTCCAAAGAAAGAAGCAAATGAAAAGCAATTTGCTGAACCTTTCTGCTTACAACTATTAAGTATTGTTATTATGTATATGTTTTGATTTTCGAACGTCGAATTTTTCGCCCCTGAGTACTTGTTGGATGTAACTTTCCACGTTAAAAGCTCTTTTCATTTTCACAACATTCTGCTCAGTGTATATTTATTAATCATCTCCTAATTGATTAATTATTAAACACATCTAATAAGAAAAGCGCACACACTTAATTGAGTTTGCAAGGTGGGCAAAACGCTCTCCAATAAAATTTAGAGTTAGCTAATGGTCGTCATGAGGAAACACAACAAGGGTTTTAAACTAGGTTTTTCGTATGCATTCAATCATTGGCACTTTCGTGTAATATCATACTAATCTTCGGTAGGCTACACCTTCTCATGGTTTCGATCTCCAAACCTTATAACTCAAACTGATAGAAGGTAAGGTTTTGAAATAAAGAACCGATCAACTATCACAAAAAAAAGAGAGAGATTCCTCCTGTTTCTACAACAATTAAATATTCTTTCTGCGTTAAAAAGCAAAATCATTAGTCCCGAGGGCTCTTTAAAATTAAATTCATTAATTCAGAACACTACAATTTATTCTCAAAACAAAAAACTACATCAACCCATCGATCACACCCCTCTCCACCATGTACGCAGTGCAAATCAACGGAAAACCAGAGAGCCCTGATAAAAAGAAAGGAAAACTGCCCAATTTAGTTGTCAAAGATAGAAACTACCTCAAGGATACCTCGAAGGATGGATTCGCATGGAACAATAAGAACCGCGCTAGAGGCAAATACTACTCTTTCTACCACGGAAACAACGACAAGTTCCTGCCAACTCTTCAACGGATGGAAATGGAGGAAATGGAAATCAAAGCGTTACATGATAAGGCGAGAATACAACGAATAGCTGAAAACCGATCTGAAATTCTCAAAAGTTATCATGATAGGACTCTAGTTAGGAAATTGATCCAACTTAAAAGCAATCAAAACCCACGAGTCGCTCTTCATTCGCTTTCAGCAGAAGAGTTTGATAAGATGATGATTCCCTATGAAAAAGACCTTGTCAAAAAAGCCATTTCCACGAAACACGCAGTTCACACCGACAACAGATGGAATTTCCTGCTTGAGCATGATCGTAAACGAGCCGATCTATTCATTACTGAGTATACAGTAAGAGCTGAAGAAGAATTAGTTGCCAATTTCCAGAAAAAAATTCAAGATGAGCTGGAGACTGAAGCGCTTCTGGAGAAAGCAAAACATGAACAGATCAAGAACTTCCGAAGGAGATCCTTGAAAAAACAAGACAACGTTATGGAGTTTGAAGTCGCCTTCAACAACGGGAAAAGTAGCAGCAGGTTAGACTCTAGCAGTCCAATACTTGAGATTAACCTGAGTGAATGTCAGCCTATTGCAGCTTCTTCGACTTCGATTGGGAACCTCCTGGCTCCAGGGTCTGGCTCATTTATCTCGAATAACGAAGGGATAGCTGGGTCTTCTCAAATTACTCCAGAAAAAATGGTCGTTCCACCACGAAAAGTAATGATTTCATTTAAAGAGCTCTTCGCTAATTATCTGAATTGATAGGGAAGGCATTTGCCGAAAAATGACCTGGAAAGACCTGAATTTCATGGTTTGATGATTAGAAATTCCAATGAAGGGCTTCCCGAGGCATTAGTCCCGGTGGTCTCGACGCTAAATTCCAAAAGTCAGTTGTTCTCGAGAGTACATTCAATTGCGAAGTCTTCACATAGGTTCGATTCGCGTCTGGATACCACGAATGTTTCAGCAATGAATACCACCAGCAACAATCAAAAGGAATTTACACTGCGATTAAACAATGATTGCATACTTCCGATTTCTACGAGAGAACTCAAATCCGAGACTCCAAGCAAGCCTCAAAAATCTCGAGTGCTTCTTAACACGATACTGAAAAACAATCTCGAAAATCCAAAGGTAATTTTCTCCTTTATTCAGTCGATCTAAAATGCATGACTCAATTAGCATGTGGGACTGGAGTTGGATCAGTTTGAACAGAAATGCAAGAAATCTACCAAGTATGAAGGCTTTCCCCGTTCTAATCTCGGGCTTACAGTGGTCTAATTAACAGAAATTCTATATGAAATAACAGTCCTATTGCACATTATATTGAGTCATACAAATTTTTTTTCAAAGTCTAAGTAAGCAGTGCAAGTCTATGATTGATCAAGAATTATTCATGCAATGCGTCTATGATTATATTGGAATATTATCAAACATCATAAAATTTCACTGATAGTGAAAATGCGCAATTCTTTTAGAGTTTTAAATGTAAGATGAAGCAAAGGAACCAATCAAATAGCCATCCCCCAGACAGAAACGGATATCTTCTGAACTACTCGATGAAAAAAAAGCAGCAAGATATTATGGTTGATTGTGAAAATCATTTATTAAAGTGCGAGCAGAGATAGGTCTTAAAATGCCTTGCTCTTGGTCTCGTTGTACGAACTCTCTAAATGTAAACTGTAATTGGTTCGTACTATCTTCAGCAATATCATAGAGGATATCAAGCACATTCCGTGGACCCTTCGGCAGCGACTAAGCTATACATATTTCTAGCTTTCAATAATCAAAGTAATGTAGTCAAATATTTTGAGTGAGTGAGAGAGGGCTCTATTTATTTTTCAAAGTAATGGCTCCGTACTCTCATTTCAATATTCCAGAAAAAATCTAATTTTTTTAATACTGGGGGTGGCTGTGTCCTCCTTTCAGCTTACCCTCCATTACCTACATCGAACTCATATAGAAGCAACGGTGCCAAATATTTTGTTTCAGAAATTCGAGAGATGTAAACCTTCTCAGATTTTTCCAGGTTTAGCATAATGAGAACTCACATATACCATGAACACAACATTAGGAGGAAACTGTTACAAAATTACATGGAATTTCTAATTCTACATGAGTTCAAACACCTCAGCACAAGCAGCAAAGCCTTTTATGCGTCTTCAGTCATGTTGAGCTCGACTTCAACACCTGGGTTGATCTTGATGCTGGTGATCTCCTTCAATTCTTGGGTGGTGCAAACAAAATCAATAACTCTCTTGAAAATTCTCATTTCCCATTTGTCATAGGTGTTTGTTCCTGTAAAGATTCAAAAATTAGGACTCTTTTTGCATTTAGATCAAAGCAAACCGTTTCCGCAAGGAGATTTTCTGGTTCCAATACGGAGGATCTTGGTTGGCATTCTGACTGGGCCGTGGACCTTGACGCCTTCGATGCCCTTAGCTCTGCCAATCATTTCTCTTGAGACTATAATTGTTAGCTGCTACGCTGAAAACGGGAACCTTGATTACCTTTCTCAACGCTCTCGAGATTTTTGCAGGTAAGAGTCAGTCTAACTCTGGTCTTCTTCTGCTCCTCCTCTCCTTTGGTCTTATCCTTGGCGTCCATTTGTTACTTTCTTTTGATTTTCTTTAAAAAGCTTTAGCTTATTTTATTATCTTTCGGATACAACTCGATTAGTAGCTGGATTCCAAAAATAAATTCTCAAATAATCCTCTAACTCTACATAACAGTGACAAACCAAATTCAGGCATTTCTGAACGATAAAATATGCAGAGTGTAGCTAATCTAGTGATCAAACGTTCTTTTTGGCCAATGGCTTTACTATCCTACGTGCGATAGCGTGTTGGCTATCAATCATCCTCGCATTCAAAATATTATGGAGGTCTTTCTTTGTTTTCTCGTCCATTGAGTTGATCATAATCTCAATCATCTTTGGGTAATTCTCTTTGTAGAAATTAAAGATCGCCTGGAAAGATTTCATCTCGTCTTTCTCTCTGAAAGGAATCCTCATTTCTTCAATTATCTTCTGAACTTTTCTCTAGCATTTTTTTAGTGTTATTCATTTCATGATGGAGTGGTATATATATATACCTCATTTTCTTTCACATAGGCAGTTCTGATTTTTTTATCGAGATCTGAGTCGTCGGAGTCATAATCTTCATCCATATGCAGATCGCTATTTTTCTTTTTACTGTGGTCTACGATGTCTTCTTTCTGTCTTTTTGAGTACAGTAATTTATGATTTGCACTCTGCTTAATTTCTTCCTTGAGCAGATTGATCATTACGTTGAATAATTTGTTCACATCTGTTTCGTTTAGGCCTGCTATTTTGAGATTAAAGAGAAGCGTAGCAACCGCCTCGACAACTATCTTTAGAAATTAAAAGAGTCATTGCTGAAAAAATTAAAGATAATTTATGGTACCTTAGTTGAGAGAGGGTCACCCTGATAGTAATCAATGTAGATATCCAACAAATCTCCAAAGATCGATCCAAGCCAATTTCGGCCCTTGAGATACTCGATAACAACGATGGGGTGATATGTAATCGCGACGTAATATATCTGGAAAAATCTACAGCGGCGTAATTGATGGTATTAGAGATATGCCCTTGAATTATGATTAAAAAATACTACCTTCCACTTAAATGTTTTGTTTGCTCAGTGAAAAGGCGCTCCTGGAGCTTGGCTAAGCCCTCTAAAATCATTGGGAGGAGTGGCTGTACAAGATTTTCTGAAAAAGACTAGTAGTCCCAAATAATGGTAAGAAAATGAAAGTTAGGAAAATAGCTAGGGTACCTGGATGATTAGCTGCAGCAAAAGGCAGCACAGGTTGTATTCAATAAACTCGAGCTTCAAATTTTGATCGTTGATTTCTTCAAAGGCTTGAAAGATAGCTTTAATCATCTATTGCATAATAAAGCACTGATGTTTTTTATCATATTTACATCTCCCAACATCTGCGGATTGTAATTCGAGACGTACTTATTCCCTGAATTGCAGAAATTATGAAAAATCCAACAGAAGGGCCGAATTGTATTGTCGTTGTTCTCAAGCACCTTCCCGAAGTTCCTTTGCGCAATTGGGTAAACTTTGGAGCCCTGGTCGTTTTTCAATGTGTCAGTGATTGCTTGAAGGATGCGAATGATGTATTCATCGAATAGGATCTTCTCTGCGATATCTAAAAACTGGAACAACTTTTCCAAGTGCTGCTCAAAACTTGCCTATTGAACGGTAAGAGAGATTATTTATCGGAATTTTATTTTTTTGTATTATACAAAACCATGCTGGACAATAACCGGCTGAGAGACAAGAACTCCTATGATCTGCAAACACTTTGTAATAGGCATATTATTTTTGGCGTCACCCAGTCTCATTTTGTATTCCTAGCATCAATTAGAAACTTTGGCCATAGTCAATTCAATACAAAAAAGACTCGGTCAACCAGCGCCTTGATGATCATCTCAGAGTAGTCGCTCAGGTTCTCACCATATTTTCTAAATAATGGTGAGATCGATTAAAGAGTCATTGGTTTACATAAATAAATTTTCGATATAGTCGAAATGACTTTCATCGCAGACTTGGCTGATCAATTTGAGTATCGGAGGTAGTATCTCGTTCATGAGAGACTCAACCACGACAGTAAATCCTTTGATTTCTGTTACTGAAGCCAGAGCATCAAGTGCCTATTGAGAGTTTATCGGATGTAATTCATTCCAAAGAATTTATGAATGTACTTGGTAGGAAATAGCTTCGTATTGAAGTTCATTGAGCGAGTTAAATAGAAATTGAAAAGCCAACTTGAACTCAGATTCACTTTTTCGAGACCAAGGATAAAGCGAGGCTGTATAATATTTGAGAAATAGACAGAGTCTTTGCCTTATCACAGCTATAAACACAATCTTAGAAGGAGGAATTAGGAATCGGTCTCTTACGTTTTGCTGAGTTTGCCAGTAAAGGGAGGAAGTTATTCATAAACCGGTCAAGAGAGCCCCTATTAATGAATTATGGGTTATAGCGGAAAGTTTTTCTGGGCATTTGATTCACATTAAATCCTGTCTTTGTATCATATGTTCCTGGATGATGGTTAGACACAGCAAGGAGGTTTCAATGCGGTTTGCATTGTCGATATTGTGGATGTATGGAGAAGACTTAAATTTCTGAATCACTTCGTAGTTAAAATCTTGACAGTCGACAGAGAAGTAAAGGGTTTCTATAAGGAATTTCCCTATGAAGGACAAACTGCCATCGATACTGTTGCAATAGTTAAACAGTAGTTTTGCAGCCGTCGATTTCAAAGTATCAGAAGCCTGTAATTTCGAAACATAAACTCGAGGAATCGCCGAAAATAGATTACTCTCCCGCTCACTAAATCTTCAAAAAGATGGGTATATTCGCCTGGATGCTGCTCAAAGAGGTGATAGTCTTCCTTTGAACTCGTCAGTAGCATCAATAATATATCAACCATTATCCTATTTGTTAAAAAAACCAAATATCACGCTGCATCAATAGGGTCAAGCAAAATGAATTGTTACTCTTCCTTGCTGTCGCTAAATGCGAGGAAATATTCAAAGTAGTTTATGAGGTTGGCTAAGAAACTGAAAGAAGTGGTCAAGGTCTTCGCTATAAAGGAATGCTGATGATTATAACTCAAGGTTAGTTTGCCTTATTTGCAAATTAGATTGATTACATCATTCGCCAGTACTATCCCTCGATCAGCAGACATCTTCATCGCGAGATAAATCTGCTTGAGCAAATATCTCACCAAATTCCCGTAGAAAGAGTGCAATTTCTTCTGAACCGGTGAGACGTTTTCCAGCATGTCAAGCTGCATTTCTTCTGGTTTCTTTTTATAATTCGCCTGGGCGAGTTTGGAAAACCCTCGCATGACGTTATGCTTGATTGAATTGACTGTATCGCATATTCCCTCATCGCTATGGAAACAAATCAGCGAATTTCCCGTTTTGAAGAAATCCATCAAGAGAATTTTATCGAATAGAGCGACGATTTCGTCTACGATAGGATTTAAATTCGGGTTCGCATCCAGCTCACTATATGTAACGATGATTTTATAGCAGATATCGACGCTCAGCCCAAAAATTTTCAAAATCTCAGCTATCTTTGCAGGATCAGCTTTGTCAAGGTTCTCAGCCTCTGGCAATACAGTGGTTGCGATGAGAATGACTTTTCGAGAGCTCTCAGCGTAATATTCTTGTTCATCCTTCACCTTATTCAAGAGAATTCGGATAATGAAAAGAGCTCCGATCATCTGGAATCCGGCAAGCTGATGAAGACTGTTGTTCACAAAGACGCCGACGCTTAGTTTGATCAAATCTAATTTAGGAGACCCTTCTATTCCCAGAAGTAGCTCAAAACAGTAAGAAAGGTTCCCTCTTAACGAAGAGGGGATTTCCTTATTGATTATCACACAGACGATACAGGCAAGCATTTGGAGATGCGCTTCGTCGGTAATGATAGTGTGATTAGCGAATCTTCTGATGTAGCTGCTTAAGTAAGTGATATAGTGAGTCATTGCGCTGGTTTCTTCTTTGTCGAGCAAAAATAAGACCTGCAGGATTGATACAACATGGGCTTTGGAATCCGCGCTTTGGCGAATAGCTTCGATTTCGTTTTCTGCTTGAATTCGGAGAGAGTTATCGTTGCAAGTGGTCGAAATCTCTAAGAGATTCTTGAATTTCTGATGGAAGCTGACGTCGACGTTCTTGGACTGCATGAAAGTGGCAACCGTTTCTGTAATGAATTTGACGTATTCTGATAAAATGGTTTTCTTGTCTGGAAGGAGACTCATACTTGTTGAACAGAGTGTCGGTGATTGATAATTTTTATATCGCAAGTTCTTTTAAAAAGGATATAATATCTATTTTAATAATTTTTACCCGGGTAAAATGTCATCAGCTCATTTTTCTGTAAACAGCGTTTTTATTCTTGTACTAAGAGATCAAAGACCAACAGGACGGCGCTGAATCAGAAAGTTCGTTTAGAGTATGATCTGGGTATTATGAGTGATGTGCAGACTTCTCGATGTTTTATTGGTTTGCTTTGATATATAGCTATTAAGTAAGCAAATGTGAATGTTTTGTCTAGAGCGCTTAATGGGAGATGAATCTCCAATCCGCTTGTGATACTCGTATATGAAGATAGAGTAAGAGTTTCCATTTGTGCATGGGACTCTCAGCTATTCTACAATTATTTATCAAATATGAGTGTAATAATTTGATTGAGTAAGACAGAAATTTCTGATTGCATGAATTTTATCCAAATGTAATAGAGCGATGCATATAAAATAAAGTCTTTATGCTTTATGGATTCAGAATATTGGCAATTTAATACAGAAAAACTAGCATGACTCAACATATAAAAAAAAAATTAAGTTTCAATCGAAACATTTTGACCCCGACATGGCGTTGAAAGTAGATTGTTTTGAAAGGATTTATTTGCAATAAAATAATAATCTTAAATAACTATTGACGATTCAACAAGAATTAGTTGTCACACATTGTTCGCAAACAAAATATTATCAATGCTCATAAACTTGAATAATTTTGGAAAAAAATTTATAAACCCAGCATATAATTCATACTTTATACAGTTCAATAGATTATTGTCATTACAGGCAAGCTTGACGGACCCATCTTGAGTACATCATCCTGCGTTTTGATGTCTAAGATGCTTGAGGTTGCGCAGATTATTTTTGTTAAAATTAACTCTTGTCTTTAGTAATTCGATCACCCTCTCATTTCTCTCTTCATTAGCCATTGGAGACCTTAACGGCTTCTTCTTCGAGCGAGGAAGAAGCCTTGAAAACATCTCATCGGTTTTATTCTCAAGACTCCTAATTTTGTTTCAATTTAAATCTATTGCAATCAAAATTTACTTATAGAACTCCTCGTTACCAGAAGTGTACTCAGCGCAATCATCAAGAATCTTCCAAGCAGCCATGATCGAATGCGCTCTATCGCTTTCTATTTCAGGAGAGCGACTCCTGCTTGTGTTATGATGATCCATCACCTGCGAAAACCCAAAATGATCAAAACCCGATGTCGGAGTTTTAGTCGAGAAACGATTCGTTTGCATAGACCGACAAGTTATCATCTCCGGAGAAGACCGATGATTATCGGTTCCTTTTTTCAGTGTTATTATTTTATAGTCATCAAGGCTCTGTAAATGCAACATGTTAGTATGCCTTTCCGAATGAATATATAATTGTCATTACCTCGTCTCTGATGTTGCTGTTATTGAGTATAAACTTAGTTCTTTGAGTCTTGTCAGCATCGCGCTGGCTAGGACTAGATTGCTGTTCATTTCTACGAGAAGGGATCGTTTTATCCAAATTTATTCCTTTTGTCAGCTTTAGCAAATCTTGACTTTCATTTGTATATCTCTCAAGGAGCTCATGCGTTTGTTGATAGTAGTCATTGAGAAGTTTTCCTCTCTCTGGAATAGGGTTGGGAATTCCCTTTTTTTGGGACCCGATTTTAGAGAGTAATTGAATATTTTTGGCGCTCCAAAGCTGAGTGGAATACATTGTTGCTTGTTTCTTCGGACTCTTATGCTTATTCCTTCGGGACGATTCAAGGGCTCTGATGTGCTGATATGAAGCATGTCTCCCAAGTGGGACGTGGTTCGTTGGGGACTCGGGCATGAGACTTTTGCGAATGCGCTCGTCATGTTGAAGGATGCTGTCGATAATTTTGTTGCTGCTGAAGGTTCTTTTCCCTGACCGAAATGACATGTCAGATCCTCGTAGGTTTATGTTAGGAGTCAGAGATTCCTCCAGTGATTGGTCCCGCTTACCATGCCTGAGTAATTTGTGTTTTGGAGTAGTTGGATCGGCTTTGGGTGTAGGAGTTTTGGTGACAATCCGAGCTATTTTGTTCTTTGACTCGTCGAGAGGGTTTTGCTGGTAGATAACTTTGGTTTGCTTGCGTAGAGGGGATGAATGTTGTGCGTTCATTTTAATCAGAGGGCATTTATGTATTAAATTTAATTGCTCACAGTAGATGCAGCTTATAACGCAGGATCACTGAATCTATTGAATAGAAAATTTAGATGAGCTAAAGAGCCAAAGTTCTATCAAAATTCGAGAAAAGATAAAACAAAGCTACGATGATTACGTTACGCAAACTCTGATTTAAACAAAGGGTGTAATATATAGAAGTACTGCTGATGAGAGAAAATATTAACTATTTTAGCTGAGATACTGAAAGGTCCGAATTCTATCTTGAATATCTAATTCCTGCTTAGACACACGTGAAGCTTCAATGCTTTTTTTCCTCGGGAAAGCTTCATTTTCTGCAAGTAAAACACATTCGAGATTATTTTATGAAGAACTCTTGAGAATTAAGCTTCATGCAGTCGATACATTGCTATCAATGAAAATCTCAGTAATAATAATGTACTATCACAAATATATATATATCTCGAGATAATTTGTATATAATATTTTACATGGTAATCCTTTGACATGTTTTTGTTGTTAGAACTCGACCTTTTTGAAGTATTTTTCCTTTATTTCATTTACCTCAAGAAGACTTTGATTAATAATGGTGGTTCTTTGATAACAACCATAAAGATTATTAAAAAACAAATAAACGAAGACTCATTCATTAAACATAAGCGTAATCCTGCAACATCACTCCTGTTCTGTAAAATCTATAATCCTAACAAAGCTCCTTGTGAAATCTCAAACTGATCAATCAAACCTTTTCTCGTTTAATTCACAATCTAATAAGCATTGAAGATTTAAGCTTTTTCAAAAGCAAATTATTTACTATTGGTCTAATATTGCTCTTCTCGTGCTCTCCTTAGAGTCAACTTTTTGTATACCAGGATAACTCTCTGTCGAAATTTGAACAAATTCTGTTGCAGATGGTATCGTTGATGTTTCAGTATCAACTTCCACCACTATTACTCCTTCTCCAGCCACTATCACTCCGTCTCCAGCTTCCTCAACCAGTGCTCCCTCACCATTTTCTTCGACTATTACTGCCGCCTCTTCTTCAACAGGTATTTCGAAAACAGGCACTGCTTCAACCTCTATGCTCGCAATCTCCTCTTCAAGCGCATGAACTCTCTCAGCCACCTCCTCTGCCGCCTCTACCATTTCTTCTATTTCCTATTTTCATCATTAAAACCTTGAATGAACCTTTTTCTGATATTACCAAGAGCAAACCGCTAGTCTCGTTAAGTACTAGAGGTGGAACCGACGACGTGTAATACTTATTTGAAACTGCAGAACACAGCTGATACTGGTAAAATGTGCACATAGCGTAACGTGGACCGTATGAATCTCCTTTCACACAGGCATTTTCGAAGACACACCATCCGCAATCAGGGTCCTGAACGCATTTTGTACAATCAGTCCTGACACTGCAAGGTGAATCAGCTGATATCGCGGTTCCTACGCTTGCTTTTAAAACATTGATTTCGCTCACCATTTCCTGGTAGAGCTCCTCTTCCTGGTGAAGTTCCTGCTCCAATATCGTTCTTTCGAGCTTAAGAGTCTCATTTAAGCTTTTATCCACTTGAGTCGTAAGGGCCTCATAACTTAACTCTGTGGTATCTGTTACATTGTCGATCCTCTCGCTGATCATTCCGGAGTTTTCGTCGATTTTAGCGGTGAGGGCGCTAGTTGAGTCGTTAACTTGATCACTAAAATCCTGGAGCATTTGCCCGAAGGTGTTTTTGATGTTATTGGTTTCATTTTGCATCACACTATGAATTTTGTTTGATGCCTCGGCTATTTCCCCATTTACTGCTTCTACTTCTGTTTTCACTGCGTCGGCGTAGTCTGAAACAGAAGGACCAATATATTCAACGGTTGTTTCATACAGTGTTTGAGAAACTTGGTAAACAACAGAAGATGCAGCTGCGGATGTTGGCGTTGGCACTGTTGCATTCGAATCTTGCTTCTTTAGTCTTAATTCCAAATAAGATCCAGCAGATTTCTCAGTCTTGGTGCTTGAAAAACCTGATTTTCCCAGTAGAGGTACCTTTTCTGATGTAAACAAAGGATGCTTAGCTGGAGCACCCCCAACGAAGAGCGATTTCTTCAACGATGACTAGATTAAGCGTGAGAGGGTATCAATGTGTGAGTTTACTCTAAGATTATTATGCGGAAGACAGCTTACTTGTGTGCATATGATAAGAGCAAAGAGCAATGTCAGCACAACAGATGTTTTAAGTCTCATTGTAGAAAAAATTATTCGTTATGTAAATACTTGCTTATATCCGATAGTTTGAAAACCGTTAGGCGTTTCAGAGGAAATTGAAAACACATTGCATGAAAAATTAATGAGAGATGGTTAGTCAAAGGATAGGATGCTTAAGCAACAAAGTCAGAATATTTCTTGAAAATTTGACTGATATCTACTTCTGGAAGTCTCTTCTGAGATGAAAAGAGCTGTATATATCACGACCTTGTATCTATGCATCATTTCTTATTGAAGTAATGGATTTACAGAAACCGCGATATCTTTGAGCCTTTTCTGTCATATAGACTGACAGAATTGACGAGAAGTTGTTCCTTGAAAAGCAAAAAAAAAAGCTAAGAATAGTTAATGGTTGAGAGGTAAACGGGCTTTATATGAACAGAAAACAGTCATTCTAATTCTTAGGAACTCTTGTAAGACTCCTATGTATTGTTGAGGTTACAAGATGAAAGTTTACCATTGATATATATATATCTTTAGCGGAACCTTCTGAGCTGTTGAGGAGGTTGAATATTAACCTCAAATCTAGCACTCATTGATTCCCATACTTTTCCAACTATAGAGAATATGATCGACTTCTTGGTTGAGGCGGTTACCTGTAACTTACTATTCTCTACTGCTACTTTGTCTTTGAATCCTTCCAAATAAATTGATTTTTGTTTCCTGTCAATGTTCCCGATTTTTTTGCTGAGCATCATCAAACCGTAGTTATCTCTGTAATCGCTATTGAACAGCCTCTGCCCTGTTGGAGAAAATACACTCCAAAAAAGCAACGTCAACCTTGAAGAGAGATTGGCCAACTCTTTTAAAGGACCTGTAGCTTGTCTATATTCCGATAGTTGATCAAATTCCTCACCAAATACCTCTTTAAGTAAGAATTCACTTAATTTTTGGGCATAGTCAGAGAACCCAGTCTCTGCTAGACATTGCATTATGCGAGTGATTCTCAAGTGATTATGTGTATTCCGTAACAAAGCTTCATTATATCGTTCTTTCCAATGAGAAGCTCGTCTCAGAGCTCCGGTCTTCTCGTCACAAAGCTCCATTCCATAAAAGTCTAGCATCATTTTATATGCGAGAACAAGTCTTTCTGATATCTGCGGCGATCGTTGAAATTCCAGCATCTCTTCGAAGGACAGAGCCTTTGATTCGTAATTAAACTGCGACTTGGTCGAGTTTGGGAATAGCCATTGAATATAGTCATGACGTCTCTCGAGTAGTTTGTAATTATTTCTCCTAATGGAAATTTATAATTAAAGCTTTGATTAAATAACATAATGATTACCAATTTTGAAGGATATATTCGATGCTCTCTCCTGAATAAAGCATATGCTTGTTCTCATAGAAGCGAACGTTGAGTTGCTCCTCAGGGCGCTTCGAGTACGTATCAATCGAATTATTGTCGTCGGTATAGCCTTTAGAATGCTTCTCAGCAATGGGTTTGTCTGATTCTTTTGTCTTCATCTCGTATGCTTGGTTACTCCCGGGAAGTGGGTTCGAGATCTGCCTGTTTTCATTATCCATCGGAGCTCGATCTAGTTTTTGAGCATTTTGAACCCATAAATTCGGCTTGTTGTCTCCAGCTTCATTATCTTTTGATCTAAAGTTTGGAGTTTGTCTCTCATTGTGTTGTATTTTGACTTTCTGTTCAAGATTAGCTTCATCTGTCTTGTTTTCCTCGGGAGTTTTTCTCTTACTGCGAGTGGGAATAAACTCGCCAATATCTCCAGCATTAGGCGTCATTTTGTGATCCTCATTGCTTCCTTGCGAAGAGAAGTATAAATCTTCCTGCTCCATATCTCTAAATTTTCTATTATATAAATCAAATTCAATATGATTTAAATAGGCATTGGCTAAGCTAGAAATTTGACAAGTTCTACGGATTTGCCTAGTCCACCTTAA
>ENA-UOTX01000250-UOTX01000250.1-compost-metagenome-genome-assembly--contig:-NODE-250-length-60493-cov-6.505197_pt1 | contig 60493 bp, 39 predicted proteins | sample MGYA00238143_ERZ746982 | MGnify/ENA primary metagenome ERZ746982 (study PRJEB28758, sample SAMN06268862) | compost metagenome | isolation source: single cell | place: USA: California, Emeryville, Joint... | reverse complement strand
ACACAGAAGTGATGTACAACTCCAAATGTCAAATCCCCTCTTTGATCGAGAAAGTGATGATGGGACTTGAACAAAATCAAGAAGAAGAAAAAATCAGTGAATCAGAACGCAAAGCTAAAATCGATGTCAAAAACTTGCTTGAATCGACAGAAACCACATTACTTGCTTTAGCTTATGATGAAAAAGACCCTCTCTCCTTCGACCTTATTGATGTGCTTGTTTGGGGTATGCTCACTAAACACTATAACAAAGGAGACATGCAACAGCCACTCAAGCTAATCAAACAGGTTCGTGAAGCTGAGGTCGCTTCACTCTGCAATCTCAATCAGAAACTGCGTATCTTTATCAAGTTCTATAATGATCCAAACACAGACCCATCTCCCCTCCTTGAAAAAATCGTGGTGGATCCATCCCTCGGCTCGAAGCCTCTCTCAGATCTGAGAATCACTGAAGAACAGAAACAAAAGCTTTCTGCTTTGATGGCCAGTCAATTACAACTACAGGAGCAGTTTGACGTTGAGAAAGCGAGAATCGAGAAGGATAAGAAAGAAAACGAGAGCGTGGAATGCTCTGTCTGTTTTGAAAAGCTTATTGACAAAACCGTTGCATTTACAAACTTGGATAATTGTGGACACTTATTCCATGAGACCTGTTTAAGCGAGTATGTCAAACAACAACTTAAAGACCGAAAGGTCCCGATCAATTGTCCTTCTTGTCTGGTCGAAATGAATTATAACGATTTTGCTCAATTCTTTAATGAAGAAAAACTTGAAGAACTGGATAGAATACTCTTTAAACAATTCACGGACCAGCGAATGAAAGATGCTTCTTGGTGTCCCACCCCAGATTGTCCCTATGTGTTTGAATTGAAGAAGGAAGACTTGGCACCAGGGAGTGAGTGGAACGGAGAGTTTACATGTCCTCTGTGCGAGCACAAATATTGTTTGAGATGCAGAATAGATTTCCATGAAGGACAAAGTTGTGAAGAGTGGCAGAAAGAAAACGAAAAGCGTACCGACATTGCTGCTGTTTTCGAAAGGCTTCAGTATAAGAAATGTCCATTTTGTGGATATTGGGTCGAAAAAACAGTAGGATGCAACCATATGAGGTGTTCTTGTGGACGAGACTTTTGCTATGGATGTGGCCGTGTATACAGCGATTGCAGATGCTATATATATAGTGAAGATGAGGATGATGGTGACTATTATGAAGTCGCTGTTGAAGACGGCAAGGATATGATGGAATATTTTGGAAATCATAGGTTCCACCATATCTATAACTACCAGTATGTTCAGTACCAATCTCCCAGTCGAGCTGCTCAAATATCGGACAAATATAAAGCACTCATGGAGCGCTTGAAAAAAAGACAGAGCCACAACTCTGAGAAACAAGACAAAACTGAAAAAAAAAAAAGTAAAAAAAAGAAGCACTAAATCGTACCAAGTATATGAAATTATATCTCATAATATTTTATATGGTGTTTCTAACAACATATATTGAAGTCATTTTCGTAGCTTCCACTAAACGTGAGAATATAGATTCCAAACATCAAATAACAAAGCAATTAATGTTGTTAAAATAGGAATGTTGATAATAATGCATCTGCACGGTTAGAATCGAATAGTATAGGTGCTATAGCAGATTCAAGAGATTTCAGCCTTTCTAATATATTCTTAGAATTTCCTCAAAGTAATTGTAATAGAAGTAATTTGAGTTTATCTCTCCTTATGAATTTCTCTAGCTCATGATAATCTAATATAATAGAGACCGAGAAGTGTCTTAAAGCTCCTGATGTCTTGATTTCAGTAGGTAAGTTGGCTTTGGAAACTATTTCTTGATCGAAATGAAGATGGCGGATGTGTTTCTATCAGCTCTCCCAAAATTCATCCAAGGATCTTAAGAATTAAATGTTAAATTTCTTGTCTGAGAAAGCCTTTTTATTTATTCTTCGGTTTTCGAAAACGATTTTGATCTGATTGGCAGCCTCTGACATAAATATCACATAATGTTCGCTTCCCGAATGAATAAAATAATTTATTTTCAAATCATGTTTCAGATATCTGATTACGTCAATGATCAGAACATCATTGAATATCTTATCTCAGCTGACCAATTCCTTTCTGACAACAAGTCTATCGAAAACAATGATTGTTTCGTCATTGGCTACATCACAGCGACTGCTGTTGACACGCCAAAAGAACTCGAACAGCAAATGGCTGCCTTGACTAACTTTTTCGAACTTGTTCAAGCTGGAGTCGTCCTCGAATCACATAAAGTGCAAATTTTGACAGAATCTATGTATAACCCCAACTGTTATCTCCCCTCTTTAATCGAGAAGGTATTAATGAGTCCAGACCAAAACCTTGAAGAGGAGAAAGTCAGTGAATCGGTCCTAATAGCTAAAATCGGTCTAAAGAGCCTCCTTGAGTCAGTTGAAACACAGCTGCTTGCATTGGCCTATGATGAAACTGATCCTATTGCCTTTGCTCCTATTGATATCCTCGTTTGGGGTCTGCTCACCAAGCATCACCAAAAAGCGGATCCGCAACACGCTCTGAAATTAATCAAACAAATTCGCGAAGCTGAGTTCGCTTCACTCTGCAATCACAACCAAAAGCTGCGAATCTATATCAATTTTTTCAAAGACCTGAACACTGATCCCTCTCTCCTCCTTGAAAAGGCCGTGATGGACCCAACCCTGGGCTCCGAACCCCTCACAGCCCTGAAGTTGACAGAAGAACAAAAGCAAAAACTGTCTGAAGAGATTGCAAGCCAATACCAACTCCAAGAGCAGCTTGACTTAGAGAAGGCGAGAAGAGAAAAAGATATGAAAGAAAATGAAACTTTGGAATGTTCAGTTTGTTTTGAGAAACTGATAGATAAAATCGTTGGGTTTACAAACCTAGACAACTGTAAGCATCTATTTCACGCGGCCTGTTTAAGCAGTTACGTCAACCAGCAGCTGAAAGACCGAAAAGTCCCAATAAACTGCCCTTCATGCCTTGTCGAAATGAATTATAATGATTTTGCGCAATTTTTCAGTGAAGAGCAGCTTGATGAGCTCGATAAAATCCTCTTCAAGCAGTTCATTGATAATCGAATGAACGGCTTCTCATGGTGTCCCACCGCAGATTGTTCATATGTGTTTGAACTTAAAAAGAAAGATTTGGCACCAGAAAGCGGTTGGAGCGGAAGGTTTACGTGTCCTACGTGTGAAAATGAATATTGTTTGAGATGCAAAACGAATTACCATGAGGGACTGAGCTGTGAAGAGTGGCAGAGAGCAAACAAGAGAGAAAATCTCGTGTTGGCTTTTCAACAGTTCCAGTATAAGAAATGTCCACATTGTGGATATTGGGTAGAAAAAGTAGAGGGATGCAATCATCTAGCTTGTGCTTGTGGAAATTCTTTCTGTTATGGATGCGGTTCCACGTACGATGCTTGCAAATGTGATTTTCTGGAGATCGAGGAGGAGGAAGGGAAAGTCCTACCAGAAAGTTATTATGAAGGAGCGATTAGAGAAGACGGTAAGAAATCTCAAATGGAGCGCTATAAAACGAAGGCCAGTCGTGGAACAGCTAAGAGAAGAAAGAAGAAGAATTAACTCACTTCAATCTCAGGATTAAATGTGTCGATTTTTCAATAGATCAATAGGCATACAATCTATTTAGATGATCTGCATCTTTTATTCTAGAGTAGAGATAGAGTTCCTAATGAATCTGTTCTATGGGAAAAATCTTGTTTAATAGGTTAATATATATGAGAATTAAATAAGCTATATTCCGCTATCACGAAGAATCTCTTCTGGAGTTTCCAATCGCAAATTGGTCCTGTCACAAAGGAGATGTAGCGATTGAGATGGATGGAGTGTTTAGTTGCCACATTTCCTTTAAAGCTAATTTACTACGAGAATCAAAGCTATATTATATTCCTGAGACTACACAGCAATTCAACCAAATCATTTCCAATATTTTTATATTCAACTTGAATAGAAGATATGGGAATCGCAGATAATACTTAATGATACATTTTTGCAACATATTCAATTTCAACTACAAAGCTCTATTTTCAAAATATGTTCACTAAGCAAGAGAAATAGAGCGTTTTACATTTTTGAAACAATAAGTCGATGACTATTTTCTTCAGTATTATTGGTTTCTGCTCTGAAATACGCACTTTTCGCAGTTTCAAATATGCTTTTTGATGAACTCTTATTACCCAGCACCAATTTCGCGAAATAGCTTTCTGTATTGGTTATCGTCTCATCACCGATATTCTTCACCAGAAGCTCATACGGTCTGCCAAACTCAACCATTTCACCATATTGCAGCACCATGACTTTATCATAGCTCGCAATAGTAGATAATCTATGCGCCACATTAAACACCGTTGATTGAGACAGGTTCTCTAGCAAGATCTTCTGAATCAGTTTATCAGTCTCATAATCAATGAGCGATGTCGCCTCATCAAGAACGACTACCTTCGATCGGTTTAATATAACTCGGGCCAGATTAATCAACTGTTTTTGGCCAGAAGAGAAAAGCGTCACTTTATCGTTTATCGGCTCTTGTAATCCCAATCGCAAGGACCTCACATGCGTTTCAAGCGTCACGTCTCTCAGCACCTTCCAGATCTCGCTATCAGAGTACTTTCCAAACGGATCGATATTTTCTCGAATAGTACCGGAGAGGATAATCGGAGCTTGAGCAATAAGTGAGAAGCTATGGCGCAGCTTTTGAAGTCCAATTTCATAAGCGTCGATCCCGTCGATATATATCTTGCTGTCAGGGTGAGAATTCCGATCTAAGTCTATCATCCCGAACAGTAGTTGGGTGATTGAAGACTTTCCGGCGCCGGTACGGCCAACACAAGCGATTTTCTCGCCAGGGGCAATGGTAAAGTCTATTCCTTTGAGGACTAGTGGTAAATGAGGGCGATATCTCGTAGCAACCTTAGAAAAAACGATGCTTCCGTACTCTGGCCAACGTGAAGGGAGCTCTCTATCGCTGGGTTTAAAATGATCTCTTTCAAGAGGAGTTTCTAGGTTATGCATCATTCTCTTCACGCTACTCATTTGGACCATTATTTCAAGGAAACATCTTATTGTGAACTGGGCATAATCTCCCCACTGCAGTAGAATCATCATACATGCAGCTAGTGGAAGAGGCTGAAGATTCGAATAGAACGCGAGGAGCACCAACACAATGCTATTTACACTCACAAACCCCAACTCGAGCCAAAAACCGAAGCCCTGAGTATACATCCTCGAGGCCAATGCGCAAGTATTGTTCTCGTAAAGGCGATTATTTAGCTCTTGTAACGCAATGACGTCCTTTTTGTAGATTCGTAGCGTTGAAATCCCAGACAAGTTCTCGTTGAAGGTGTTCAGAACTGGACCCTGCGTTTGAATTTCAAGCGAACGGATCGTGATGAGAGGTTTGACGAAAATTTTGCATTCTACGTACACCAGGGCTCCGAGCACCAGTGCATGGAGAATGAGCAAAGGTTGAATAACCCATAGAGTCGCAAGCATGCTTAAGAAGAATACTGCTCCGTCCAAAAAGAAATAGACACTAAAAGGCGTGCCTCTTTCGATGGCGCCGACGTCCGAGGAAAACTTGCTGATGATGTCTCCTGCTTGATGGACATCAAAGAACGTGGATTGAGTTTTCCCGATGCGATCAAGCATATCATTGTGGAAGTTCGTGGCTACTCGAATCGTCATGAGTGAGAAGATAAATCCTCTCAAAAGACTGAGGATGAATAGGACTAAAATGAAGAGCGCGAATAGAGTGAAATGGGAGGTGCTGAGGTTGTCTTCTTTTGTGTAAGCGCCTATCACCAGACTGAAAGCAATGCTTCCAACTTCCACGAGTATTCCCAAAATCCCAAATAGAGCTTTTAGGAATTGAGAGCGCTCTTGTCTATAATATTTTTTCAAGTATTTGAAGGTGATAAGATCAAGATTTCCTATTATTTCGTTCTTTTCTGGGGAGTCTGGAAGGATAATTTTATCTTCCTCTGTCTGTTCATTATTTCGATCTTGGTTGACTACTACTTTCACCTCTTCTTTACCATCTTCTTTGAACTCTTCATTTTTCTCCTTTTCTTTTTGGGAATCTTGGTACTCTTCCAAATGTTCCTTTATATTATCATAGGTTCCTTGAGCTTTGACTTGCCCATCTTCTAATATGATAATATTATCAGCGAGCTTGGCTAAATACCAATTATTTGTGACCATCAATACTGTTTTGTTTCTAAGCGAAGACTTTATTGTGCTATCGTAAACTTTTTGAGCAACACGAGAGTCTAACGCACTAAGCGGATCATCAAGTAGAACAATCTCAGCTTCCGAGTAAATTGCTCGAGCTAGCACGACTCTAGCTTTTTGACCTCCACTTAGCGAATATCCGCTCTCACCAACCAGAGTTTGGTCTGAATTATGGAACGAATTCAGGTCTGCCACTAAGTTACATTCTTGAATTATCTTGCGGTATTTCTCTTCATCAAAACACTTACCAAACGTAATGTTTTCTCTCACTGTGCCTGAGAAGATCGAGGGCTCTTGCTCCACAATAGCGATGTTTCCTTCAGTACGTACCTCACCTTCGAAATGAGGGATTTCTTGTAAAATCGCAGAGATCAGACTCGATTTCCCACTGCCTACCTTGCCCAACACTATGGTCAAAGTGCCTTTCTCAAGCGCAAAATCGAGTCCTTTCAGCACCGGTTTTTCATGAGGATCTTTCCACCAACCCGTGTACCTCTTTATTTCCACGGCATTTTTCTCGTCAGCAGGAGACTCGACCTCTCGTTGCTTCATCGGAAGTGTCTCATGGTTGAGAATTTCTTCGCATCTTTTACAAATTTTGAAGAATTCTGAGTAAAACACCACGCCCATTTGATTGAAAGAGACCAACGTCATTTTAGTATAACTCAACAGCAGCAAAGCCATGAAGATTTTGTCGAGTGTTAGCTCACCGCCGTTGATGTGATACACTAGGAACATAGGAAGCGAAGACAACAGAGGCACCAGCTTCGAGCCTGAGGCTGTCCCCCAGTTAAGGCTCCCTAATTTCGTACTGTAAGAGGCTTCAGCAGCTCGTGTATCCCTGATTTTCTTAGATGCGGTTTCTAGTTGACCAGTCATCTTGATAAACCTTATTTTTTCAATGAATTCTTTGATCAGACTAACTCGTTTATCTGACATAGTATTTCTATGAGCAATGTACCTTCCCATTATTCTAGCCTGACAGAGAAGCCATGGCCAGAAGGTGAAGGTTCCCAAGACTCCAAGTAGTCCTGCGGGTCCAAAATTCCTCCAGAGCACATAAATATGAATCACCAGAAATAGGGGCGTGAAAATCGGGTAGCCGGAGTAGTAATTCTGGGTCTCAATGACGACTGTGTCGCTTGATATGATATTCAGCAGTTTTGCCTTCGAAATTTGGTTGATTTGAACGTTCGAGAGGTTATATATTTTATGGTTGATGAGTCTTATGATTCCATTCTTCACATTGAAGGCAAGTCGTAAAGTAGCTACGAAGTACTGACTATTGCTATAGCATAACGCAAAGAGCATGAGAATTGTCAATAGTAAGCTCAAAGATATTCTCCATGAGTTTCTCTCTGTCTGTTGAGTCTCATAAATGAGACTTTGAAGGCCAAGAGACAACAAAACCTGTGAGCTGAGCGTCAAAAACGCGCAGAGGAGCTGAATGGCGATCAAACCTCTGAAATGCCTGATAATAAAGCCCAAAAAAATGGACTTTGTTCTTTTGTATCGATTATATGCTCTGCAAATTTGGTCTCTGGGTTCTTGGCACGCTGCATTGAAGTTAATCATCTGAGAAAGTGTGAGTGGGTCTCTCAGGTTGTTGATAAAGCGAGTGAATGAATTGAGATATAGGTAATGAAGTTTACCGAAAAGCGAACTTTTCGAGTAAACTGTGTGTGTGTGGTCTTTTTGGCCGTAGACTTCAGGCGAATTGTCTTCAGGCTCATACATCTCAGTCTCTGCCTCTTGCAAGAGGACATGAGACTCTCGTTGAAGTCCTAAGGTGAGGGTTTGCATTGGATACCGATGATAAAATAATTCAGATTTTAAATTACAGAAAATCAGGATGAGAAGGAAATAAAAATTTTCACTTTTAACGCAAATCGCTGTTTTATTTTAGAAACAACCATTCAGAATATTCGGAAGCTCGTAATAAAGACATTCAAATTTATACTTGGAAAATTTAAATTAGTGTATTGGCTGAGTGCATCAGAATCAGTTTTCAACAAGAGAAAACACCCCATGAACGAAACGAAAAAAATATCTCTTAACTTTTGAAAAATTGAAAAATCTGATCATTTTTTGTCATTCCATTTGAATGATTCAAATGTATGTCATTCACCTTGATTTCTTATCATCAACTTTTTTGGATACTTCTACAACGATTTTCAACAGTCACGGTTAAGTTTGATAGCTTCTTTCTATGGAAAAGCACATTTTTGGGCAATTTCTTTGGATTCTTCAACTTTCTTAATCTCTTCTACTATATTCTGATAAACCTATATAAGCTATTGCTGTAGACCAGCCCGAAACTATTGATGCTGACGGAGAAAATTTCTTCAAAGCCGCCAGAAATCTGAGTCCTAAAATGGATACCGAAATCGACTAGAGAGTAAATTTTATTTAAGTTCGTCAATTACCGAAATGCATTCTGCTTTAGGATGTAATAATTGGAAGCCGTAGATTTCAACTAATAAATTTAATTTTGGTTGTTAGAAGAAACCAAGATACCAGAAATCAACCTATCCTCCAATAAGATCAAAACCGATTTAATTTACCAACGCATTCAGAAAACCATGCGATTATTCATCAAAACCTCAACCGGCAGCACTATTACCCTCGAAGTAAACCCTGAGGACACCATTCTGAGTGTTAAGGAAAAAATCCGTGAGAAAGAAGGCATTTCAATAGAAAATCAGGTAATCCACTTCTCAGGAAAAGTGCTGTTTGATGATCGGACTCTTTCTTTCTGCAACATCGCAAAAGAATCAACTATTAACTTGCTCGTGAAAATAAGAGGCGGCTGAGTCGAACTCGTTTTCACTTGGATTCAAGTTTTGAATAATGCATCTTATTCTACTGGAATTGCGAAAAAAAAATTTCGTTTATGATGATAAGCGACTTGCATTATTTGAAAACTATCTTTCTATAAAGGTTTGTGAATGAAATTGACAAATATTTAGAAATTTATTTTTCCGATATTGAACCCATTTATATCAATGAGGTAATTCGCATAAGAAGTTCATGTTAACATTCTCTGTTATTTGGATACCTTCATCTCAAGTTATATTTCTGACTCAATTACATTGTGAAAGATAGAATAGGTGAGAATATTAATACCCAAAATGGGAAACGAACCTTAGCTATCTTCCTTAAGCCTCAAGATTAATGGGAAATACTCTGTTTACGAGCTTTTGACGAGAGTAAATCACAAAGAAAGGGCTAGTCTGGCAATCAGAGGTAAATCCTTCCAGAGAGGCCTTTCAAGAATGATAAAACTCGGAATCTTTACAAAAGATCTAAAAGAATTCACGGTCTAGTTAGCTATCAGAGTTGATTCCTCTGGCCTAACTAATTCCATTAAGGTACATTTAGAAGTAATACAAGGTGTTCTGTTTTTCGAAACAGACACTCATGATGGAATACGTCTCTCGAAACGAAAGGGTTCTTTTTACTATAGATTCTACAACTTGCCTAGGCGGATGGAATCGAGTAGAAGAACTAAAACGTTCTTGTATTCCATAATACAAACTCATTTGTGATAATTTTGAAGGCTACTGCTGCCATCTCATTTCTAAAGTATTTTCTCTACAATTTCCTCAATTCAACAATTGAAGACTTTAAATCCATGAAGCAACATTCTCTTTCCTGTTATAGCAATGCTCCCATGTATCTTCCCAAGCAGCAACTTTCGGAAAGAAAGAACACTTATTTATCAGATCCTTGCTTTTGATTAACAGATCAGAATTTGACGTCAGAACCAACAAAATTTATGTCAAAGAACTTGCTATAAGCTTTACTTAAAGAAACACGAATAAAAAACGAACAAATAAAAAAACACTACAGCTCTCTCATTCAACACTCTTATGCAAATCTTTGTCAAGACTTTTATAGGCACATCAATGGCCGTTGAAGTCGAACCTTCGGACACTATTTAAAGTGTCAAGGAAAAGACTTCTTTCATTGATCCTACACACAGACTTGTCTATATTGGAAAGGGCCTTCAGGACGACAGGACGCTTGCAGACTACAACATTAAAAAGGATTCAACGCTGCAGATTATGCTGAAGCTCAGAGGAGGTATGAGGATTTTTATAAAAGACCTGTGTATGATGAAACCTAATCCCTTTGAATTTGTAGGATCTGAATCAACGAAATTATAAAGGAAAAGTGTGTTGAGAAGGGGAGATGCTCACAGCATGGTTAACAAAGACGTATATGCCTCTAAAGACTACTAAAAGGTGACGATACGATTTCAGAAAGTGGCGTGGAAAAAGATTCCCAATTCACATAATCTTGAAGCGATGATATTTATATAGAGTAGTTCATTCATGACCATGGTTGGAATATTCTTCATAATTGTTTCTTTGCTACTGCATGTGAGAATAGTAAATTCGTAATATGACTTTTTGTGATGGTTGATGAAAACTGTATTCAAGCTCAGAAATAACTGGATTGATATAAAAAACGAAACCTTCAATGATAGATGGTCTTTCGCGCATTGATAGAAGAAAGATGACTCCTAATGCGTCATTCACACCAAAGCAACTTGAAAAGTAGATGCATAAAAACTAGTAAATGATTGGAGAGCTACTAAACAGCAATTGAGATTTATTTCGTCTTTAGAAACCATTCAACAAAGCAAATATTGACATTTTTGGGTTCTATTCATAAAAAAGGCAAATTGATATGATATGCAACAAGATTCTTTTCCTGCTTTGCAGAACATTTATTACTACTTACATATCCAATTTTTGTGGGGAAATGAATCGATGGACCTTTAAGAGCGAATCCTTTGAAGCAGAGGCTACTATACTTCCTTTTGACGAAACAACCACACAGTCCACCCAATCTATCCAAGATGTATTAGCTTTATTTTGAACACATCATCTGCCAAGTACCTGAATGAATATTATCGTATTTTTGGATTTTCTCCTTCGTTTGTATGTCAAACACTCTTATTGTGTAATCGGCTCCTCCAGAAATAATGTACCTTCCATCCGGAGTGACCACGAGAGATTTTATCCAGTCTAAATAAAAATTAGCAACCAATTTCCTAGTTGATAATTACGATCATGCGCGTAATGGAAAGAGCAGTGGAGAATTCGTTTTTCAATGTCAAATACCTTGATAGAGCCATCCTTAGACCCAGAAATGACATATCTTTTGTCAGTTGAGATAGCTACTGCCCTTAGACCACCTTATTTGTTCATTATTACAGTCGAAACTATCGTTTAAATTTACTTCTGTGAGCTTGCGCAATCCGAAGAAGAGGAAGATGCGTTTCAAGATCGAATATCCGGATAGAACAATCCTCTGAGCCCGAAACAACGTAATGAGAGTCTTTTGAAAGCGCAAGTGTTCTGATCCAATCTTTATGAAAAAAGGTTAGTTGAACATCAGAGGACAATTCGTAATTGATTGATTGTATTACCTTCATGGGCATGCTGAAAAGTATGTACGTGTGAGAGATCTTGCAGACTGAATATTTTGATTGAGCAGTCTGCTGAACAACTAACTGCCCATCTATTATCTTGGCTGATAGCCACGCAAAGGATCCAATCTGGGATCAAATGATAAGTTTGTAATACGTTTAAAGCAAAAAGGATTTACCTTGGTGAGCTTGTTCGAGTGTGAGCGAGCGCTCCATTTTCTCAAGGTCCCATTTAATTAAAGAATTATCGGCACTGGATGAGACGAGAAAACGGCTGTCAGAAGAGACCGAAAGTCCCATGACCCAGTCTTTGTGGGCACCCTCAAATATGTGCACTAATTTTTTTGTTTCCATGTTAAAAACTCTGATGTTAAAATCAGCTGCGCCAGTAATAATGTATTTGTTGTCCGGAGTAATAACCATGGATTTCACGGCGTCTGGGTATGAAATTCACATAAAATCAATGGGAAAGAGCTTACAGTTGGGTCTGATTTCAAAGCATTCTTCTTGTATTTTTTTCTGTAAATTGAAAATCTTTATTGTACAATCGACAGAGCAGCTGGCTAAATATTTATCATCGTTTGAACGAATAATCATCGACACCCAGTCTTTAAACTGATAAGATGCGAAGGGATAGTGTTCTCTATACCATTATGGGCCTTCTCAAAAATATGCGTGACTCTCTTCGAGAGTAAACTAAACACTTTGATCGTATTATCGGTTGATCCTGAGATCACGTTTCGCGAATCTGATGTTAAAGCGACTGCTCTGATTGGTCCTTTTTTTATTTGTTAACAGTAAGGAGCTATCTAGAAATACCATTATGTATATCAATGAAAGAGGCAATAATCCGTCCTGTGTTAAAACACCAAACTCGAAGTGATCGGTCGCTCGACCCAGACGCAATAAACTTGTTCGTTGCATTCATCGACCATATCCATCCTGATAATGCAACGTTAACATTTTTATAGAATATTTCCATCTTTGCGTATTCACTTACCGTTGACATGAAGATGCCTTATTATTTTTATTTGTTTCCCTGTTGCTCGATCAAAAGCTCTCAGAGTCTTATCAAATGAAGCCGAGATTATTGTTCTATCGTCATTGACCAGACACAGGCAGGTGATACCATCTTTAATAAGAAATTTGAGTGAAGCAGATATTAAGGAATACTAATTATACCTGTATGAGCGTCGATTGTTATCGGTGGATTATACGCATCATCAATATCGAGAATCTTTATCGTGTTGTCGTAGGACCCAGAGATAAGGTATCGACTGTCTTTAGTAAATAGCAATGACCTCACAAAATCTAAAATAAAACACGTTAAGCGGTAATGCAACTCCGGTAGCGGCGTACTGCTATGATAATTCTCTTTAACAACAATGTTTTTCTGGTTTTTTCTTGTGAATATTTTGATGCTTTGATCACGAGAGCCCGATGCCAATAGTTCTCCATCAAATGAAATCGCAACGGAAAGCACTCCATCTAAGCACAAATTCGAGTTTCAGCTCCCTCAATAGAGTCTAAGCGATACTACCTCTATGGATGTTTCTAAATGTATGGATCAGCTCCCTTTTTTGAAAATCAAACACTTTCATTGAACAATCATGAGATCCGCTGACGAGGTACTTATCATCTCCTGAGATCATCAAAGCGCAGACCGTATCTAATCAAAACTGAGATTCTCTGAGCATATAAACTCTTACCATGATGACCTGAAGACTGTGGTCCTTTCTCAACCAAACCCCCATTACAAAATGAGTGAAAAGTCGACAAACCAGTGAAACTGTGAATCTTTGTGCCTACACTCATCCCCGGTACAACCTTCTCGATCGGCGGCCGCTCAGAATAACCCAACATTCTCTCGATGCATTCCAACGTGGTCCGATAATAGCTCTTAGAGCAACCATCTAATATGTCTTTTATCGCTGCTTCATACAGTTTTTTATCAGTAGGCAGCTGATGCGCCGTATTAAGCTTTTGCTCAAGGAGTTGATTCTTTCCCATCGTTCTGAGAGCGAGGATGCCAAGGGCGAAAACATCATTTGTTTTGATTTTATTTTGCGTCTTTCCCATGAGTTCAGGCGGAAGCAGCCAAGGCGCTGTATAAATCTTCTCACCGGAAGAATCTAAAGCCAAGTTCAATGGAAGCAAAATTGTGTGACTTTCGAGCGGTAAGCCAACTCCAATGGTAAATTGATCATTACATTGAAATACGTTGAATTCATGAACAAAATGATTTTCTGACGCCAAATGGGCTTTCTGTGCTAAAAGACCAAGCTGGATGTGACTAAGCAAGGCTGAAAGCATGGCATCAGAGAGGTACATGTCAGACTCAATTCTTTCGACAAGTGATAAAGAAGTGGAATATAACACGAAAAATTCTGCTGATTTTTCATTTGAGAGAACAGAATGCACCCTTTGAACGTTAGGGTGTATGATACTACTGCTCTTTTTGAGGTGAGAGAGAGTTGCTTCGAAATATATCGGACGGACTCGAAAATATTGGGCGAGGTAATCTTTGTCGTCTTTTTTGAGTCTTACGATCGCCAAGAGGACGTTTTCGCAGCTCTTGATACCTACGACGGAAGCGAAATTTGAAAAAATTTCTGACTTATAGGGGTTTTCATCAGCTTTGTACATTATTTTATATTTATTCGAATTCACGATCGTTCGAACTTTTTATTGCTGTGATCACGCCCTGAAACGCTAAATCCTAGCCGGTCGAAAAGCTTACAGTGGACCGATTTAATACTGTCTAATGGCATTCTTTCGGTTACTTATCTAAATAACTGAGAATGCCTCATAGAGTGTAGAGTGAGAAAAACATTCAATTTTATTTAGCTTGATAAAGCAGGAAAAAATATAAAATGTACTTTTGCAGATGCATTTTCCAAACAAATCTAACAGCTAGAAAAATTGAAGCCGAAGATGGAATTGTTGAGCGATTAAAATAATAAACCAGATATAGAAGATACTATTATTCGTATTGACGGAATCCTCGACTCCCCTTACTAAAAAATCTGGAGTGTCCGAGTTTCCGTTGGTATTTTACCTATCCCATTCAAAAGCGAAAGTGCTGAGCTTTGCTCGCACTTGGCGTCCCAGCTGGCCTCTTTAACAAAGAACTAAGTGAAAAAATACGATTAAGTTACCAACAATAGAAAGTAGTTTACGATGAGTCATTTCCTCCTTGAGCTACGACTCGATTCGGAACCGTTATTAGACCCGGTGTAGTGGAAATATCCTTGAATTCAATGCTACTAGTATTGACTCCATTAAGCTTCCTCTTGTTATCAAAGATAGGGTTTCTGATCTCTTTGATCCTGAAGTTATTTTGTCCGTCCGTTGGAATTACAATTGCGCGATTCGATCCTCTTATCGGAGAGGCTCGGTCAGCTTTCACACTGAGCTCCTCGATTTCTTGATCAAGTTTGCTGCGGACAGGGAATGACCGGCTAGTCGCAGTTGGACTCACAGTTTGAATCTGCGATCTTTTCAGCTGGGAGTTTTCCATAATTGAGTTCTGCGACAAATTCAAATTGGTTTTAGATGTCATCCGAGCGGCTGATTGAGCCTCCTCATATAAATCATAAGGCGCCTGATTGTAAGTTTTTTGAGCTTGCTTTTGAGGCTCTGTCGATTGTTTTATAGTTGAGGGTCCTTGTCTTCTCACACTAGCGATAGAAACATCTTGAGAAAGTTGCGAGTTATCCTTTAAAAGAAGTTCAAACAAATTCATGATTGAAATATATTTACATAATTTTGAGGAGGCTGCTTTCTTATTGGCGATATATTATTCAGAGGCGGTCCGAAACGTTGTTCTTGTGATTGTACTTGATTATCTTCATAGCCTTGGTACCGTTTGGCAGATTGCAATGAATCATAAGGACTTTCGAAAGTTTTTTGAGTGTTTCTAGGTCTTGGAGCAGTTTCTCTGGGTCCATCTTCAGAGAGTAAAAATCCGCTTTTTGGCGCGTCGGTATCAGTACCATATCCACCAATGCTCAGCGTCCGGTTCAGAGATGCTGATGGGTCTTCAGCTGGATCGGTTAAGATTTGGTCGAGTTTCAGTTCTAAAGTTATTGGTGATAAATCGCCATCTTCGTCGTCAGTGTCTTGATTAGGGTATCTTTGCTTCTCTTTAGTGTTCCAATGAGGTAAGGGTTGAGTAACAATCGGCTTTGGTGCGGTTGCACGAGTCTTGCTTTCTGGCTGAGTTTGATTCTGATTCAGATACGACGAGCTCTGAGACTGGTTTAGATGTGATTGGTTTAGATGTGACTGGTTTTGCGGCTGATTGAGATATTTATTGTGATCAAGTTGATGATGCTGATATTGAGGGGCAGTTTGGGTGTTATATTGTGGTGGAGTTTGTTGGGCATTATATTGAGGTTGAGGGTGTTGGTAGGTCTTTGAGGAGTTATTGTAGAATTGGGTTGAATCGGCTACGTGAATAGGATGAGATTGAATAGGATGGGATTGAGTAGGGTGGGATTGAACATGGTGGGATTGAGTCGGATGGGATTGAGTAGATATGGGGAAGTCGTCATCTGATGTTAAAAATCCTGTATTTTGATACCGAGAACTTTGCGGTTGGTAATTTTTTTGAGGGAGTGGATGGTCATCTGAGCTGTCCTTTCTCTTTGGGTAGTCAGGCTGATTCTTTTGGAAGTTGCGGTTATCGTTGAATTGGGTATTTGACCATGGCTGACCAAATTTCTCAGTGTGCATTCCATTAACATCAGCATTCAATTGCGGATTCGACCGCGGCTGCTGATTAAATTCCTCCGCTTGAAATCCAGTGACCTCTGCATTGTAGTTCCTAAAGCACAGATAACTTATTAATATTTCGAATCCAAAATGATTGAACTCTACCTATTATCATATTTTTGAGGTGCAGGCTTGCTTCCGCTTAGAGGATACACTATTGGATCATCAGAAAGCAGAAAATTTGAACTGGCTGAAATTTGAGCGGGTTTTTTCTCAAAACTTCCTTGAGGTTTCGAGGAAAATTTATATTCATTATTTAAATTGAACTGATTCTGCATCTGGTGCATCTGAGGCGCTGGCTGTTCAAACTTCGACATCGGATTGTCATAATCATCAGCTTCATCTCTGTCAATATAGCTAATTGGCTTATACTTCGGAGCTAAATCGATAGTAAACGCCTGATTCAATGGCTGCTCCCTTTGCCGCACGATATTGGAAGGCTCTAGACGAGGCTCATTATCTTCAAGAAAGTCGTGATGAGCGCTCGAGTTCGTTGCATTTCCAGATTTTTGTCGCCAAGAACCACTAAAACCTTGCTCGACTGTATCCTGCTTATTCTTTCTCCATTCTATCTTTCCAGAGTTCTCTTCAACCTCTTCTTGAGTAAACCTAGGGGACACTTGATCATTTCTATTTCCTGGAGAACTCCAATGATGCCTGTCGCTTTCAAGATTTTTCTCTGCACTTTCATTGACCTGCATCAAATCTTCAGGGAAATAATTCTTTTCTTTTGGGTCAACGCCATCCTCACATTCTGGCTGGAACGTCTCGAACGGGCGTCGTCTCACAGGGTTTTCTCCGGTTGATTGGAGTAAAAAATTGTTTTGCCTTTCCATTTGCTGCTCGTTGATGCCATTTTTCTCTTTGAGTTTATTTATCTGCTTTTTGAAGTCAGCTACCTCTTTATCAATAGATTCATCATCGCCTTTCTCGCTCACGGCTTTTGAAGAAGATCTGGTTGTGTCATTCAGATTTAGAGCGTCTAAAATGATATCTTTACCGTGAAGATATCCGACTTCTACTCATACTTCTTGAGATTGATTGACTGATTTTAGCCAAGTCCTTACCGAACCTCTTATCAGGAACTTGCTCGAAAGTATCAAATTGAGAAGACTCATACTTAACTTCAGACTCCGCAAACGGCTCTCTTCCTCTCGATCTCCAACCAGTTTCTACCTTGTAATCTAACATAACGTCAACACTAATGCAATAGCGAGATAAATCTCATACCATCTCCCTCCGACTCTTTTCTCACGCCAAAAGACCCTTTATCTACTTTACTTGCCGGCGATTTCCATTTACGGAAAAGATCTTCAATCTCTTCTTTTTTTGGAGCCTTGCCATTTTTTTTCAATGGCTGCTGCTGCTCTTGGGCAAGGCTACTTTTTTTGAAAAGATTCGCCACATCAAACTCTTTCCTCATGCTCTTTTTGTCTTGAGATGTTCTCTCAGGACTTTGACTCCGTGATGATTTGCGTAGAATCTCATCTCTACGGTCCTTCGAAACTCTGAGTGCAGGAGCTTTCGCCTCCCAGGTCTGGATGACTTTATAGAGCAATTGCATCGTCTCTGCTTTTTTATCTATTTCTTCTTTATCTACACTAGACAGTTGCTGTGGAGAAACGGTTTCCGCTAGCAAGCCGCAGTTCATTGCGACATAAGGATTTTTTATAAGACTGAGGTTCTCCTATAGAATAGGCCAAGGCGTATGAGAAGCAAGTTCATATGGAAATATGCGTTGGTACCGATGATGTGATTTCAAGTTGTTGTACGTTGGCAATGAAGTTCAAGGTCTCGTGTAAATCTTTGATGAGATCCATTTCATCATCTCCGGCCTTAAGTCTGAGCTCAGCAACTTTCTCATTGATGGTGACTCGCTTTGTGAAAGACTGTTAGAAGGAAATGTGTTGGTTTTTCATGAGAAAAGCAGATTTTACCTTTTGTCTTTGAAGAATTGATGGGTGGTAAGGGCTTTTCCTATCCGATGTAAAATCACTTGGATCGTTGCTCTCTTCATCTGGATCTTCTAACGAAAAATTGATGATTAATGCCAAATTGATAGAGACTTACCATTCAGGTCTGAGATAAGAGCTGCGAGGCCATGGGCTGGCTTCGAATTGTCAAGTTCGCTTATGTTGTTTCCCATTGATGTGATGGTAAAATTTTGTTTCGCTTTTTGTCGATTTTCAAAGAAAAATATTGCCAACTAAAGAGTTAAATAACCAAACGCTCAAATTATTAAATTAAAAGTAAGATTCACGATGCAAATGAGTGATAGCGTCTAAAAGAGTTAGAATTTTCGTGTAGAAAACTGAATACGGTGAGTCACGCCTGGGACTTCTATTGGATCTACATCACAAAACCCAGTATTTGTCACTGGTGAATTGAGATCTACTGCATGATCTGAACAAACAAATTGAAAAGCACATCTAATGCACTTTTTTTCACCTGAGATAGCCATAATTCTTTAATAAGCCTAACAAAAGGTAAATTGATTTTATTTTCCTCGAAATAGAGGAAATCTCCAACAAACACAATAAAAAACAGAGATAATATTGATATTAGGCCATTTGTTTTGATCTTATTCCCATATACCTCATATTTGAAAGTTCTATTAACAACTACTCATTATAAATAATAACCACTCTCCTACTTTTCGAATTTTGAGAGTTTTTTCCAGCATAAAATAAATATCAATGTAGCCATAGTTTAGAGCTGGCCTAAACTATTTGCACAAAGGTGCAAGTCTCGTGATGATAATTATATGCACAATTTAACCTTTATCATCAAAAAGAAAATTTAGGATCCTTAATAAAGTCATCCGGATCCTCTCGGACTAGTTCTTTGTGCACCACCTTGTTGCTGCTTCTTCTTGTGACTTCTTCTTCATCGCTCTCCAATAGTCGATCTTTGCCTTTTTTATTTCTCGATTTATTTCTCTTAGAGCATAAGTTCAGGCTCCAGGCATAGACCAGTGCATCTAATAAGCCCTGAAGCTGCAGAATATTCTTGAATATTGTTTGGACTACGTCTGAAGGTTCATGGTCCAAACTTCGATAGAAATCCAAAAACAAAATTGGACTCCAACACACGATCACAATCGCTGGATACAAAAGCAAATAAGTTAGCTCGTTCGCATTCATGTCTATTTGCTTACGTCTGACTACCCCTGCAGTCAGACAATACCAGCTTACGCTCACAATACAGCACGTTGCCGTCGGAAGAACCATGAAGAGTACAACAAGAGGGTCTCGCTTGGTCAGTACATGCACACATGTTTTTTCGTTATCTGAATATTCAACATAATTAGTAAACACAGTCGCAATCCCGATTATCAATGAAAACACCGCACAAAGCAGCGTGGAGGTTTTAATAGCTCGATATAATGCATCAATGCTACGAGTCTTTGCAAAAACGTAAAGAGCGTATCCAAATGTCACACGCCATGACACTGAGAGTAAGAGAGCTGTATGAGAGACTGCGACGATGAATTTGCAGTAAGAAGTATCAGGAGGTTGAATGATAAGGCCACTAGTTCTGGTCGCATCCATCACAAAATCAGCAATGAAAATCGTGAATATCAATCTTCCAATCAGCTTTTCATGGATTTTATAGCATCTACCAAGAATAACAGCCAGCGCTGTTGCAACACAGGATATTATAGCTGTGATAGATTGTTCCCAATCTAGAGGAAGGAAAATAATTCCTGCTTTCTCTTCGTCTGCGAGCATCGTGAATTTATTATTGAATAGGAGTTATTTTGATAATTAAACTCCAGAAATCTTTAATCAAATTAAAATTGGTTCAGCTAGCTCAAGCTAGCTAAATGGAATTTGTTCTCCTATTAGATTTTTAAGATTAACCTCTAACTCTTTTTCTCAGAAGAAAGGATGAGGCGTGGTTTTGAATTCAGTTAAGCTCTTTATAGTAGTCGATATAATTAGTAATATCTTAATCAATAACGAAGATGTGGACGCTGAAGAGACTTAGTAATATATAACTTAGGTGTATCTGACTGAGAAGCTATGGAATGCTATTATCTCGTAAATTTGCCTTTTGCATCTTCCTTCTTTCTTCAATAGAATCCGTCGTAGCTCGCGATTTCTGAGAGTTGGGGGTCTGGCGTAACTGTAGCGAAGAAAGCCATTCTTTTTCTTTATTTGAACTCACGAGCAATGATTCACTGCTTGATTTCTCATCACTAACTTTAACTGTGGATTTCTTTCTGCAGTATTCTCTGATCTCTGGTAGAAGACCATACACAAACGCGTCCAATGCCCCCATAAGCATGAATACATTTCCAAGGAAGTTCCTTGTAAAGCTACTTTGAAAGTCTCCAAACCAGTTCATCGCATCAAGAATGACAAGAGGAAGGACACAAATTAATATAATACCAGGGTAAGCTAGCAAAGTCAATATATATTGACTATCAATCTTATGACCAGCATGCTTGAGCTGCACTCCTGTTTTAATATACCAATATATAGCCAAACCACAGCAGATCGTCATTGGTAATGTAGTAAACGCAGAGAAGGTGATATCAGCGCGACCATTGGTAATAATATGCCAACATTTGTTCGCTTGAGGAGAGTAGACTACAAAATCGGTAAAAGGCATCGCTGCCCCAAAGGCTCCAGCGATAAAAATCGATATTATTGAATAATTTTTGAAGTTGGTCTTTAAAACCGCCAATGATTGAGATTTCATCACGGTATAGAGAGAATGCGCAAAGAAGACGCTCCAAGTGAGTGATACCAGCAGCAAGGTCTGTGTGATTGTTGACATGACTTTACAGTACACAGCATTGGGATGATGGTAGACGATACCACTACATTTCAGCAAGCAGAAGAAAAGATCCGTAACGATTACGACTAATACCATCGGTCCCAGAGGTTTGTTGAAGCTTTTGAAGATAGTTCCAACAAGCAGCAAGAGGCTAATTGAAGCGATGGAAATAAAGGAGCCGATGTTATGCACTGGGCGCTTTGGATAGAAATCAATTTCAATTGGAGCATCCATAAGCATTCTAAAAAATACCTGATGAGTTAAACTAAAATTTTGATTGAGGATTGTGTTATTATGTATCTTATGTATTCATTGAGAATTTTGCTAGAATGAATTAAGATGATATCAAAATGATCAATGCCTGAAAATATGGCTTTTTGCTTTAATGGAAATTAATAGAAAACAATACTCAGAATAGTAACTCTCGTATAAGTAAACTATTGACCACTAAAGGTAGAGGGAAATAACCATGCTACTGTAATTCCGATGTAGACCTTTCATAGCTCCTCGCTTGAATGTAAATTTTCTTCTTTATCTTGCTTTCCTCTAGAAAGTCTGTTAAAGCTCGTGATTTAAGTGTCTGTTGAGATTTCATCGAAGACAGTCCTTCTTGTAACAAGGTGTTTGAACTCACGATGTCATCAAGGAGCAGTTGGTCGCTCTTTTCAGTCGGAGAGCGTTTTCTGCAATATCCTCTGAGTTGTGGAAGAAGGCCATATACAAATGCGTCCAGCGCTCCCATAAGCATCCAGAGATTCCCAAGCACGATTTTTCCAACATGACTTTGATAGTCTCCAAACCAGTTCATTGCGTCATATACGACAAGAGGAAAGACGCAAAGAATGATAATACCCGGGTAAGCTAGCAAAGTCAATACATAGTGATTGTCGATTTTAAACCCTTTCTGTTTAAGCTGACCACCTGTTTTAGCATACCAGTATATAGCCAAAGCGCAGCAAACCATCATTGGAAATGTGGTAAAAGCCGAGAAGGTGATATCAGCGCGACCATTGGTAATAATATGGAGACACTTTTCGTTAGAGTAAACTACAAAATCGGTAAATGGCATCGCTATTCCAAAGGTTCCAGCGATAACAGCTGAAATGAGTGAATAGTATTTGAAGTTGACCGTTATAGCATCCAATGATTGAAATTTCATGACAGTATAAAGGGAATGTGCAAAAAAGACGCTCCAAGTCATTGATAACACAAAAAAGATCTGAGTTATCGATGCCATAATTTTGCAGTAAAGGTCACTTGGGTGCTTGAAAACGAAACCATTGCATTTGAGCAAACAAAATAAGAGATCTGAAATGCAGACGACTAATACCATCGGTCCAAGCGGTTTGTTAAAGATTTTAAAGATCGTTCCAAAGATTAGTAAAAGTGTGATCGCAGCGATCGAAACAAAAGTACCAATACAATACTTGAGATCAGTGGTAAAGATCTCAATTTCCTGTTCTCCCAGCATTTCGCTGAAATCTTTAGTTAATTAAAATTTAAGTGAAGAGATTCTCTATCCTCGATTTAATTCTAATAGTTTTCTATTCTTCAATGTACTCTCAATCTGGAATATAATCTTACTCACTCCTTTTGCAATATCCATGATGCCATGCTTCAGCTGACTACTGACTTTCAGCAATTGGAATTCTCCAGTTATGCTAAAGTTTTTCGTCTAAAGATCGATCAGCTCATTGAAAAAGATGACAAAAAATTCTAGGATACTAGCAGTCAATGAACAGAGAAATGATTTGTTTTGCTAATAAAACGAAATGTTTTCAAAAGCACTCTATTTTATTTAGTTAGATCCTTTTATTTTCCAAGTAGTATCCTAGTCTTTTGTCAAACCGCTTTTTTATCAGCTCCCAATTTTTCCTAGGTGTGTAGTTAGATCATCTCTCTTTCCCCTTCATCTCTTCTGACAAGTCTGTCCACCTCATCACTCAGTTTTTTCGGACGGCAGCAACGGTAATAACAAAAACCAATGCAACATACACAGCAACCCAGCAGAATGAGATAAAAGAGAATTCTAAACAACCCCCATCCCGTTGTATATGAGATCGTATAAATTCCAGTACAATTGCCATTTTCTACAATTATTTCTGATGAATGGTCCAAGAAAATAATTCCATCCTGAATCGCTTCGGAACTCTTATATTTGTACTCAATCTGACTTCTGCCGAGAGTTTCAATGAAATCCATTTGCGTTTCTTTGTATTGATCAGTTCTTGATGTCTGACATGATGCTGAGCCTGAAAAATATAATTCAAGATAGCCTCGCATGTCAGACATTGAATGAATAACAGGGTCGGGAAGGCAGCATATCCCATCAGAAGAATTAGACGTTGCCAGGTAATATGTTCCCAAGCTAGGACTATCCCTGCTGGCGACAAGGCAGATACAAATGAATAAGAAGACTTTAATTCTCACGTTCATAATTTAATTCACAAAATGATATCAAGAAGTAAAAGTCACGAAAAAACTACCATATCAAAAAATTTTGGCTATCTCTTTGACCTATAGAATTCTCATTCCCTCCTAATTTTCTGTTATGGTCAAGGATAATAAATTCGAGGGAATAGCGATGGAAAGCGCCTATCATTTAACATAGAAATTAAAGAGAAATCAACTCGGTTACATTCTGTCATTAAAATGAAACGACATTGCAATTGAGGCGTATCAAATTGATTTGTTCATTGAGAATCTTCTGAGAGTTACCTCCTCATACTTGTCTAAGCATTTCATCATACTGGAGAGAGTACGTTTAGGTCATGTTAATGATTCGATCGATGCCTCTGTGTCGAAAGCAGCAATAATTGCAAAATGTGCTTTACAGACTTAGGATTACCTAGAAAACATTGATCCCTGTGTGTTTAACCTCATGATATGAACATTAAGTAAATGCATTGACAAATTTGAGAAACAATACAACATGAAGAAATAAAAGATAGTGAAAATTCTCAATCAAAGGAAACTTAGCCGCAGCCCAAGATCATCCTACGAAAGGCTGCTTGATTGAAAGTAAAACCTTTTCTTCTCATCTCCACTCCCTCGAAGAGCCATTTCTGCTCGTGATCTGGGCGTGAGTGAGCGTGCTTTCGGTGAATTCATTTTTTCACTCTCTAACAAATATTCATGTGAACTCACAATGTCTTCTTCTTCGATAAATGAATCTTTATTTTCAATAATCGTAATCCTTTTCTGTTTCCTCCAATACTCTCTAATCTGCGGTAGGAGGCCATACACAAATGCGTCCATCGCTCCCGTAAGCATAAATAGATTCCCAAGCACTGTCCTTACATTTTCGTCTTGAAAGGTCCCGAACCAATTCATTACGTCCAATACGATTGCGGGAAAGACGCAAACAATTATGATTCCAGGGTAAGCCAACAAAGTCAATAGGTATTGATTGTCAATGTGATGTCCTTTCCTCTTGAGATGAACGCCAGTTCGAACATACCAAAATATTGCCAAACCACAGCAGAATATCATAGGGAGCGTGGTAAAAACAGTGAAAGTGACATCCGTGTGGCCATTTTTAATGATATGCACGCAAGTCTCTCCTGAGTAGACCACGAAATCGGTAAAAGGTAGAGTGATTCCAAAAACTACAGTGATAATACCCGATATTATTGTGTAATGCCTGAAATTCGTCTTTAGCACATCCAATGATTGAGCTTTCATCACGGTGTAGAGAGAATGCGAAAAGAAGACGCTCCAAGTGACTGATAATAACAGTAAAACCTGTGTGATTGTTTGCATAATCTTGCAGTAGAGGTCATTAGGTGGCTTGTAGATGAAAACGCTGCTCTTGAGAAGACAGAAGATGAGGTAAGTGATGTTGACGACTAATACCATCGGCCCAAGAGGCTTGTCAAAGATTTTATAGATAGATCCTATAGAGAGTAAGAGCAAAATTGACCCTATTGAGATAAAAGCGCCTATGGCATGCCACGGGTCGGTGGGATAGAAATCGATCTCGAATGGGTTACCTCCCAACATCACAAACTAAATGCGCAAAATTAGTAAAATTTATATTGGTTTTTTTTGGTATATTAGATTTTAATTCCAACTTCACTATTCTTCAAGTAGTCCTTATAATGACTATCTATATAGAGAGAACTCAAGAGCCTAGTGTAATTACGTGTTTAATCATCACAAGATTTCTCGTTGTGTATCATCAGCATCGCGATTAACAATCTCATAACTAAAAAAAAAACCAAAAAAACAAAGCAGAAGAAATTAACCACACCTTCTCTCAGAGCTATTCTGTGAAGTTAATTTAAATTTAGAACCTATATATCTCATAGAAAATTTGTAAAATGGCTCAATGAATTTGATGCTTGAAACGCAAGCATGAAGGGAGATCATGAACTGATGAAACTACCCCAAGATAATGTTAAGGAACAAACGGTTTATTAAATAAATATTCAATATGATAGTTGGAATCATATCCAACTTACGTAAGAGCACGAGCTTGAATATAGACTTCTTTTTTAACCTCAGTCCCTACCCTTGATTTCTCTGAATGATGGCTCTCATTGCCCAATAAATATTCCTGCGAGCTCACAATGTCTTCGGCATCTGATTCTTTATATTCCATCACAGTGGATCTTTTATTACAATATTCACGAAGCTGAGGGACAATGCCATAAGCCAAAGCGTCCAACGTGCCAATGGACATAAACAAATTTCCAAGTATGATCCTCACATAGAAGTTGTGGAAATCTCCAAATAAGCTCATCAAGTCATAAATAATCGAGGGAAAGATGCAGACAAGAATAATACCCGGATAAGCCAGCAATACCAGCAAATAGCGAGTATCAATCTTATGTCCACTCTTCTTGAGCTCGGCTCCAGCCCTAACGTACCAAAAGATCGCCAGACCGCAGCATATTGTCATTGGCAACGTAGTAAAACAAAAGCAAGTGACATCTAGGTGACCAGCTGTGACTCTATGCACGCATGTCTGAGCTGTAGCTGAGTAAACCACAAAATTGGTGAAAGGTATCGCGATTCCAAACCCCACGGCGATAACTACCGAAATTATCGTGTACATTCTGAAGTTGCTCTTTAAGGCCTCCACTGAGTGTCGCCTGACCACAGTATATAGGACATGCGAAAAGAAAACGCTCCAAGTAACTGAAACCAACATCGATACTTGAGCGATTGCTTGCATAATTTTGCAGTATAAGTCACTCGGTGGAGTGACGATAAAAGCGCTTGTCTTGATCACACAGAAGCAGAGATCCGTGATGATGACGACTAATACCATCATTCCTAAAGGTTTTTTGAAGATTCCGAAGATTGTCCCCCCAATCAGCAAGGCAATGATTGATGCGATCGAGACGAATGCACCGATGGCGTGTGGAAGGATATTTGGGAAGAAATAAATCTCATACTCTTTTTCGTACATCCTGAGCGAATTATTTCACTGTTTAGATCTACTTTTAATTAAGGTATTCAAAATCTTCTTAAGGTAGCTTATTAGCTCTTAGATTTCCTATTATTTAACAAATTTCTTTAACAATGAGGATACGTAAAGCCCCAATGCAAAATCTTTCCTATTTTTCTCATAATCATTTGGGAAAATACTCTGAAGATTGCATAGTTCTATGACGATATGTATCTATTCTCCTAGCAGATATTCAGATCACTATTTAACAGGCAAATTAAGGCGCAAAATGACAGCAGCACTCACAAAAAGAGATTGTAATTTTGATTGTTGGTTGGAGAGATATATTGAACGAATTTTGCGTTCAATTCAGGTTCGTGCATTCAATGTAAATGCATGAAAGAACAATATAGAGACAATAAAATGAATGAATCTGATAAAAATGTAATGTTATGAAACAAACAGCGTTATTACACTATTTAAGGAGCATTCCCTGTATTTGAAAGCTCCTGGATGCTCTCTACGGTCGCAATCGACCCAAGCACCACTCCTGAAAGCAGGATCAGCCAATTACAGATCCGGCGGATCCGTTTTGTCTCGTCATTCCTGAAGTGGATATTATATAGAATGACAGGTATCACGAAACTTAGTATCGTAAAATTCAATCCTCCAATCAGACTCACAACCATCTCGAAACTTGGGACCGCCGAAGCGATAAGCACAATGAGTATTATCAAAGGCTGTCGGATTAGCTGTCTTTTCCATTTAGATTTTTTCCCAGTGACCTCATCAACAATAAAATCTCGGAATACCTGCCAACTTTCTATTATCCTCGTCGGCGGAAACAACCCAGCTGGTATCGTGATCAGCAGCCCAAAGAGATACCCAAACTCCAAGAAAACAAGCAATTTGTCATTTTGATTTAGGTTTAAAAAAATCACAGACTGGGTCGCATCGCCATAAGCCAGTTTCCCAACCGTCCCAAAGATGAGGTAGGTCACAGTTGAAGCAATGAAAGAATAATAAAGGACTTTGCCAAATTTGTTGTCATCGGCAACAGACGAACGGATTTCTAGCAACATACCAATTGCCTCATACGCATACAAAATAGTCGCAAAAGCAATGGCGAAATAAGCTAGATTGTACGTCGTGAAGCTCTCTGCCATAACTCCATCAATACTGATCTTGTCTATTGATATCACCAGGAAAGTGAGGTAAAACAGCATTTGGAACACGAGCGCAATGCCGCTGGGTATCGCGAGGTAATGTAAATCGGTAATCGCACCAATAGGAAGAAGGAAACAGAGGATAAGCAGTATCTGCGTTTGTTTTACTCCACAGAAAGTCTTCCAGCCGTAGATACAAGAGACTCTATCAAAGTATTGATAGAAAAAAACGACGCCGGGTATCGAAGAGCCAATCTGCATGACATGCACGTTTATTTCTGCGAGATAGCGGAACCATTTGCGCCCAGTCACTCTCTCAGAGAGCCTTCCGAAGTCTATTTTGGGGATCTTTAAGTCGCTGGCAACCGTATGGACTAGCTGCATGGTGTAGAGGTTAAGATATCCAATGACGAAGAGCAAAATCCAGGCAGGGATAAGTCCGACTTTGTTGATAACAAAGGGAAGGGCGAGGATACCAGTGCCGATTAGGCCTTTCAAAAACGTCACGAAGCCTCGATAAGTTGTGGATTCTATCTTGACACTGGATTTTAGAGAATATATGGAAGTATCGGAGTTGTCCTCTTCTTCCTCTTCGTCAACTTCCCTTGTTGTAGCGAGTTCGGAGCCGGGTTTGTCAATGAATGGTTTTCGCTCCTCGATAGGAGTGTCAACGTATTTGATTTCGAGCTCGGAGAATGCGTTCATGGATTATGTGATGTAAAGAAAGATAATTATTGATAAGTTAATCTATTAATTCTTGACAAATAAAATTGCAACGAATAGTAACTCGGTTTTTCATTTTAAGGAGTTGATTTTATATTCACGAGTTGAAGGAGAGCCTGCTAGCCAGCTGTGAATGGCTCTCCTTGAAGAGGATAAAGGAGGAATATTGTGAAAGGAGGCTCTGTTAGTTGCGCTTTTTGGTTTTTACGTTTCAGTGAATAGTTATCAAATAAATATAAAAACGGCTGATTAATTGAAAAAAGTTAGAATTCGAAAATTAGTACGGTAAGAGGATCTTGGGAGAATCCTAAAGAGTTTGCGATCGTTATCTACGGGCTATCAGAATTTTGGGGAAGTGTGTGACGTTCGAGATCGATTTCTGAAATTTTACAGCGTCAGTAGGAGATTGGATTACCATTGCTTGATTGATTTAGAAGAAGAGACCGTGTGATTCCACTTGTTTTGAGGTTATATGGAGACACGGTTTAATGAGTCTGGGAGAAATAATCGCCCAGCTGAACGAGGAAACAGATGTAGGCAGAAGAAGAGGAAGGCAAATTGATAAAAAAACTTCCAAAAAACGAATTAAAAAAATAAATAAATATAAAAAACGGATTGAAATTGGAACACTTCCAAGAATATCCGTACCTTGTTTTGATGCAGAGACTGCTCCAAATTTGAAGTGGAACGAGCTAAAAGTTCAGTCATATTGGATTTCGAAGAACAAATAAATATCAGTCTGAAGTCATATCAATAAGTTTAAATGGAAATCTTTCACCTCACTATATTACAATCCTTGATGCATTGATGGATTAGAGAGTTATACTTCGACCTATTTAACAAATAGTACCTTTGAAAATAATTCCCATATCTATGAACTAAATATATTTTTTTTATAAATCATTCCAAACTTGCAAAATATCACTGCAAAAGCTCATTTATGATCAATATTATATGACTTGGTAAATTCAGATTCTTTACTTTCTCAGTACTCAAAAGGATACCTAATTGAAAGCTCAGAGTCCACTCGCTCATCTTGCTTGATAATGATATAATGAGTCACAAGCAAAGGAATGCCTTTTGTGTTATTGTGCTGTGAGACGCTACTATATACTTCACATTTTGCATGGACTAAATCCGCTTGTATATTATTCCGCAGCATTTAGAACTCTAATATCTAAACTACTATCTGATTGGTCTTCTTCCACTGAGGGAATATTGAGCATGATAAATGATTTTGCTGTCAGCCAAAAAAAGAATAAAATATATATAACTAAACTGCTCTCGCTTGTTTGCTCCTATCTACCACAGTTGTATCAAAGTAAGTCTCAAATAAATGGATTATTAGAGCATGAGTATTGCTTTTTTAATAACGAATACATTTATTAAAAAAAAAGAATAATATCAATGAAAAATGAAAATAACAAAAATAAACGACATATGCGCTGTCTTCAAATGACATGCGATCAGAACTCGAGGTCTTATATTTTGATATCGCCTTTGCTATTCATGCCATTCTTTCACATATTTTCTTACGAATTTAACCTATCTAATCAATCATCTCTCGTCCTGCAATATCAGTCATAATCCCTTCGCGGCAGCAATGCATTCTTCTTTAAATACTCTTGTGCTGCACTATACGCTCTCTCAGGATCAAGCGTCGACGTAGAATTCAAGCCGTTTTCCAAACTCGGAGAGCTCTTACTTCTCCTCATCAATGCCTCCTGCAGGTTCGCATCAGACTCCCTCACATCATCAACTACTGATGAAACTTCTTCCTTTCTGCACCACTGTTTAAACTTGTCCTTATATCCATGCACGACACCATAAGAAAACCCATACACTAACGAATCCAGGACCCCTTGCAACGCACAGAGGGTTACAGCGATGATTTGCAGCCAAAATGGAATGGGCATCCCACATTCCAGAAGGGTCCTGAAAATGAGATAAGGACCCCAGCAAATGATCGTGATTCCTGGATATACAAGCAACGTGAATACTTCTCGATGTCCAATCTTGCGAATTTGCTTGATAACAAGCAAGTAGCACCCAAGGGAATAAAGGAATGTCGCGATTGTCGGCAATGAAAATAGGAGAAACATATCATAGTCAAAAGTGTCCTGAGATGGACGTTGACATACCTCTAATTCTTGATTTTTCACAGCATTCATATATTTTCGGAGTACGGTATAAACCGGAAAGCATATAGGGAAAATAATGCTTGTATAGAAGTAAATCCAAAGGCGTTTAGTGAAAGAAGTCGCGTCTTGCGTCCTCATTACAGAGAACAGAGCATGAGCGAAACAGCAAGCACAACAAAAGGAAGCTACCCGAGCGTATGATTGCAATCCGGAAAGAATGTTGCAAATGAGGTCGGTGTCTGTGTTTAAAAGGTAAAGAAGGATCCCGAGTATTGAATAGCCGAAATCCGCGGTAATGATCCCAATTATCATTCTTGCGATCGGTTCTCTGTAAGTTTTAAGCAAAATGACGGTAAAAGCTATCAATAAGCTGGCCGTGACCGAAAGAAGGCAGGCGACGAACTTTGTAAGCTCTGCGATTGCCACAGCACTCTTATAATCTGGATCTGGATCTGTTTCTGTGAACGCCATTAAGTTGTCCATTGCACTCTAATTACAGGATAAATTTTAACTGATCTACTTTGTTACGCACTTGCCAATTCAGGAACTCAATTTTTTCCAACTCTTTTGAATTAGTTCATGCTCAAATGTGTTGAGCTCATCAACGCTTCTACTCAACTCATGCGTTCAACATCTGCTACTACCCACAAACGACTTCTGTTTAATTATTAGGAAATTGTCTCTACGAAAAATTTATCGTATTGAGTTCTGTCTAACTGTTGAATATTGATATGAATTTTTTTTTCACTTAAATTCAAGAAGCTCAACATTATTTTTTTTTGATTCTCAGATAATTTAAATCAACTACGAGGGCATGCAGCCACTCTCCGACTTCTTATGCATAAGAAACACTATTTTTTCCGCAGGCTCATACAAAAACCGAATTGCCATTCTCAGCTCATACTGTACATTGAGTCTAAACTCATAGTTCGCTAATAGATAGCTGAAAATGATTTTGCCTTCAATCATTCCGAAGTGCTGTCCAATGCAGTTCCTTTGCCCAGCAGAGAAAGGTGTAAAGATATAAGGGTTTTTCGTCGCTTTCTCTTCTGCCTGAGAATGTCCTGGGATCCAACGGTACATATTGAATTCTTGAGGGTTGTTATAATACTCGGGGTTGGAATTGTTTGCAATGAACAGGCAGTTTACTAGCGTGCCTTTCGGAATGTGAATATCTCCGATATGGTGGTCAACTGTGGCCATTCGGTCATACACCAGAGGAGCAGGCCCAGCAGTTCTTAAACTCTCCTTTAAGAACGCATTGATGTATTCGCATTTATTAAGCATGTCCCCTGTGACAGCGCTTCCGGCTTTGGCAATAACATTCGCTTCTTTTAGCAAGAGATCCTGTACTTCTGGACTCTGCTTGCAGAAGAAATATAGCGCGATAGTGAGTAGATGGCTTATTGTGTCCATGCCGGCTATTAAAAATGTCATGAATTCATGCAAAATCTCTTCATCAGTGAACGAGTCCTCGCTTCCTTCCGTGACCTTCTGCGCTTCCAACAGCAGTCCCAGCAAATCTCTAATTTCTGTCGATTTTGCTTGTGAGTTCATTTGGCTTCTACGGCGTTGGATAACCTTCATCCCGAACCCTTTCAGGGTCGCAGCATCCCTTATCAATCTCCGATTTCGCTCCAATATCCCTAATTTCACAGCAGACGCTCCAAAGAATAGGTTTTCCGGTGACGCAACATTAACTTCGAACAATGAAAGCAAGTTGCTCACAAAAACTGAAGGCTTGACTCCTTCGATGTTCTCGTCGATATCTTGTCCAAAGAAAACTTGAAACACGTTTTCTGCTGCCATATTCTTCAAGACGGTCATGATATCTACTGGAGTACCCTTCGATCCTTTGACCTCTTTCTCGATGTAATTCCGAGCATTTTTAAAGAAAAGCGGGATTTGCGAAATAATGAACTCATAGCGAAAGCTTTCTGAGATAACTTTTCGATGCCTCTTCCAAACTTTGCCGTAGGAAAAGATAAGTCCCTTTCCCAATACAAGTTTTTCGATGTCAAACAGGGAAGCTTTTGTGTACTTTGACGGATCTGACAGAAATTCTTTGATGAGATCAGGATCGATGAGATAGACCAGAGGGTGTGCCGCGAAGTTGGTCCCGAGCACTCTAACCCGAGGGTTTTTTTGAACGAGCTCTTTGATATGGGCAAATGCGTCGCCTTTGGGAAGATCTTTATGCCAACGCATGACATATCCCATGGGAAATTCAAAGCAGGTTTCACCGCCTTTTTTTCTAAGGCTGGTGATATAAAGCCAAATACTCATGTATTTGAAGATGATCCTGACCGTAATCAATGTGAGGATCGCAAGGAATACCCGAAAGAAGGTAAGTTCTTTTAAAAGAAGGTCCAACATTTTAATTTCTGATTTAATTTCAAGAAATTTCTTGGTTTAATTTTCTTTCTAATCATGTGATAAAAACTATAATGAACTGCATTTGTATCTAAATTCTTTTGTATCATCTGAAGGCAGATAGTATTTCTGATGCTCTAAGGACTCAGAAGGCGTTCTTGGATGTAGATTCAGGTTGAATAGGTTATGCAAGTAAGTTATTTTCATCTAAGTAGGTTTTCTCACTGTAAGCCAAAATCATTCTAGTTATCTATTCCTAAAGTTCACTTGAATCTAAAAAAAATAATATATGGAAGCGTCTTTTTGTTGAGGATTTCTTTTGAATGAGGAGGCTATCATTTCTTCTTCTTATTGGGGTTTGTTGCAGCAGGTTTTGTGCTTTCTTGAGGAGGGTTGTAATAGTAAGGGTGCTCATGACAGTTTTTGTATTGTTTCGGGATTAGGTTTGCATATTTTTGGAAATAGAGCTCCTGGGCTTTCTCAAGCTCCAGAGAATCTCCGTATTCCATTGAGAGGAGACACAACTGATCATAAATCACACCAAAGCGAGGATAGCGCTCGTTGCTACCTCCGGAGTGGTTTTTGAATAAGAACAGACGACCTTGCTCATCGTGCTCATAAGGTGATCCGACACCTCTGATGTAGATCTCGAAGATACCAAACAGTTTTGGTTTGTCATAATTCCCAATAACGTCTGCGTTGGGGAAGATTTCTTTAATCTTACTTCCAATTTCATTGAACTTGTGAACGAAATCCTATTAAAAATTAAAATTTTGCTTCAAAACAATAGAAAATTTCGTTTCATACCACTTCTTTGAGTGAAGTTGTCGACTGCGCTCGAGGCCAATCTGACCAATGGTTGATAACTACCTGAAAACGACCCATATTCCAAGAGTCGGGTACGTCTGGAATTACAGTCAAATCTACCTTCTCTTCTTCAGGAGGCAGCTCCTAATAATACAAATTTTAAATGAAAATTAAAGATGCTAAGGATCATACTCCTTGCATCGGCTCCCATAAAACGATCCCGAAGCTAACGAGAAAATCAGAGAGCATGCCGACAAACCCTTTGAGTCTGTGGTTCGGATCGATTTTGTGAGTATTGATCTCACTGCTCTCTGGAACAATTTTCCCGACTCTAAGCTCTTTCCCTTTGCTGGTGTGAAACTCCAAATACGAAATAAACTCTCCGGCTTCTCCCTTAGTCTTAGCAGCGCCTATCTCCACAAATTCTTCTTCAGGTTCACATTCAATGACGTATTTCTCGCAATCTGCAGAGTTGAAGCCTCCATCTCTTTCGAAATTCTGAGTAGTGACTTGGAAGACCTCTAAGTCCATATACTCGATAGTAATACCGATTATTTTATTAGTAAATCGGTCAACGAAAATCTCGATGTGCTTAGGAGTGAAATTTTGGTTGGTTTCAATTACAGGCTTTGAATCAATGTTTATATCTGTTTGGCCATCAGCAGAACATAATACATGATCCGTCAATGTTCCACGAGGCTTTGCTTGCTGTTGCTGTTGCTGCTCTGCTTCACCTTCACCTTCCTCAGGCGCGTTTTTCATGAGTGCTTGGATTTCTTCCTTGCTTAGAGTCGCGTTACGGATCGCGAGAACGAGTTTATCGTAAATAACAATAGGACCATATTTAGGATGTTGATCAAGGCATTCAATCGCATTGGCTACCGTCACAACTTCGTCCTTAGTTAATCTAGCGTCGACGTGGCTGATGATTTTCATGAATTTGTCAAGTTCGATAATATAGCATGGGAAATATTTTGGTTCGTAGCTTGAATCCGTGCAAACGTCGAAATGCAGTGATCTAAAGCCGAGTCTTGGGGCCATTCCTTTTTCATCGATTGGAGGCGAGAGAACTTGCAGTGACACAAGGACCCATTCGAAATTATATGAGAAATCTCTGCATTTCAGATAAAGAACTTCGTCTGTGAGCAAGAACCCTCTTAAAGTCTCTGTTTGCTTGAGCAAAATAGTCTCATGACTAAGATCCTCTTCCTCGTCTTCTTCTGGAATATGGTCTCCAGATTGTTGAGAACGTTGCAGCTCGGCTTGAGTCTGCATTAACGTGGAGTATGACTCTTGATTCAAAGGGTAGCTTCTCACAAGGTTAACCGGCAGTTCTTTCAAAGCGCTTAGTTTGTGTGAAATGAAGGGCAGATTTACTTTTGTGTCTCGAGTAGCTGTTTGTGTATTCATTATATTCTTTTTTCGACCTCCAGCTTTGATATAGAGATTGATTTTTTTCTGATTTGTTGATCGCCATGAAATCTCTCACTTCAACGTTATTTAGAGGCTTCAGATGGAGCATCGGATCAGAGATAATGCCTCGGAAGGAGTTTATATTCGTATCGCTTCCGAACAAGGCCGAGCCTTCCAACATTTGGAGACGAGCGCCGATTGACATCTAGAAAACAACAAATCGTTTGTTATTTCAACCATGAGGAGAGCGAACTCAGTTACCATTCCTTCAATTTGCCCATTGACATACAAAACAATATCCGTTGAATTGAACTCGTGATTGAAGACAACAGCGATATCGTATGAACTCCTTGGTTTTAGAGCTAATTGTGAATAGATTGTCTCTGGTTTCCGTTTATGATTTCTAATGAAAAACAACTAATGTTTCGTCTCGTTGAAGATTCAAATTTACATGAATGTAACATAGAAGCACTTGCTTCGGGAGATGCCCACTATCAGATTTTTATCCACTGTTGATGTACCTGTCTGGAAGAAGACGATATCTGACTCTGTATGGTGATTCCGTAAGGAAAGTCAGATACAGTCTAAATTGCTCATGATTTACCAAGCTTTTCCAATTTGTTGTGTATGGTCACCGTAAAACTAAATGAAAAGCTTGGAAAGCTCTCGATGTTCTCAACGTCCAACATGGCGAAACCGAATTTCACCTGGATATTGTAGGATTACAAGAGGGCTATTAACGGAATTTACCTGCTCAGTTCCATCTTCAAAAAGTAATGGTTCTTCCACGAATGGAATCGTTTCTGGGACTTCCTGGTATGGATCATTGTGTTTGCTAAAAGATGAAAAATTTGAGGGCATTGTTAATTTTTTTTTAGATTGCTATGTGGATACCTGAGACTTTTTTGGTCTTCGTGCTTGGATTCTCTAGTCTGTGGTCTGACTGGACTTTCACTGTAAGGTTCCATTAGTTATGAAAATGATAGTGATATTTGGGGTAATTTGTTAATATCTATAAATATAGCGAGAGAACTTTGAAAGTAATAAATTAAACGTTTAGATTTGAGAATAAGTTATCTTTTTGAAGAGAGAAACTTTTCGATAATTCAACGACAGGTTTCTTTTTCTCTCGAAAGTAAGATATCGCATTCTCAAAGCAATACTTTAGCAGGAAACTAATCGCAAAATTAAGAGGTAACATCAAATTTTCTTGAAGCGAGACGAAAAGCATTAAGTTGCATTATAAAGTAGGAATCGATATATGGATATTCATTGTTGATAGCTGTTGTCTATTTTTCAGTATTTTTTTACCTATACACATGAGTTTTTTGCATGTATTAATACTGCAGCTGGCCAAAATTTAATGATCTTGATTTATTCTCTTCTCGGATGTAGTGTTCGGTTTATATCATAAAAATGAGGACGCTAGCCTTGGTTGAATGTCCAATTGGTTATTGGCTTATAAAGCACAAGATACATTTTAACAATAAACTGAATCTTATCTCAATACGCATAGAAAATCGCAAGAAAAAGCACGGCATTGCCATTCTTGCCACTTTCTCGGTAATACAGAACATGGCCAAATCCATCATTACAAACTAAGGGACCTTGTGCCAAAATAACTCATAGTTTCAATTTGACTGAATTTAAATCGAATAATCGAATTCGACTCTACAAATAATTGCTTGAAAAAGATATTTTAAAATTTGGCACAACGAAAATGATGCGAAAAAAAGTCGACGCCAACGAAGAAGAGAAGGAAATTATCCCACAGGAAGAAACTTTCAACGTCGGTCCACTATCTATGCTGACGAAAACAGTCAAGTCCAATTCCGCCGTGCTGATCAGTTGCAGAAACAATAGAAAAATTTTGGCAAAAGTCAAAGCTTTTGATCGTCATATGAATATGGTCCTCGAAAACGCTTACGAAATGTGGACTGAGGTTCCTAAAGGAAACAAAGGGAAAAAAGCGCATCCGGTTAAGAGAGAAAGATTCTTCAGCAAGCTCTTCATTCGTGGAGACTCCGTAATTTTAGTTCTAAGAAACCCACAATAAGGAATTCCTACTTTTTCGTGTATCGGAAGAGCAATTGCACCTGTTTCGAATTGAAGTTGTGTGTATATTGATATACTTTATCGAATGAATGAGTACTCAGCAAATAAATCGTTGAATCAAACTAGTGCGTAACGTAAAGCTATTAATATGCGAAATTACCCTTTGAAATTAGGTTCTTACAGCAAAATGACATGAAAGAGCTGGATAGAATAGAGTAGGAAGAGTAGGAATCTGTTCAAAACTCTGTTCTTGGAAAAAAAAAATATGAGGAGGTATAATTAAAAAAATTCGTCAGCCACAGGATTTGAACCTGTGCGGGGAAACCCCATCAGATTTCGAGTCTAACTCCTTAACCACTCGGACAGACTGACTACTTGAATACGTTCGATCTGTGTTGATAATTATTTCACGTTGACCGTAGCAAGTGCGTATGTCTTTTCTATGAGACAGGTTCATACTAAGCATCTAATGATCAATAATGACATGATGTATTTGAAGTAATACATAGACAATAATACAAATGAAAATATGATGAATAGTTTGTTGCCGGAAGGAAAGTATGGAATTGCATAGGGTCATGCCAACATTGCATTTCTCCTCAAGCTAACTCTTGAGCTTTATGTTTTGTCCAAATTTACAGGTTTGAGAATATCTATTAAGGGATTTAGATACTAGATGAACAATTCAAATTTCTTGAGATAAGCTAATCATTTCAATTATGCTTATAATTTTTTGATAAAATTCAGAATTGAAAATAATGTTAATGGTAGCAATTTTGAAAAACTATCCTGTAACTCAGATTCACAAAAAATAGTAGAGAGCTTTAGGTACTGGTATTATAGAGCGTGTATTGTAAGTTAAATATTTCAATTTTTTTCAATAAGTATCAGAGTCAAAGTAAGAATACAAGCGTTGAAGCACATATATTGAAATATGCCTAATATTTTACGATTACTATATTCGAGTCTTCGTCAATATTAAATGCTACAATTGTAAGCATTCACCAAAAGAATTATTTATATCTCGATTCGATTCTTGTGAGATGAATTACTATAATCTAGTATCACGACACTAGTTAGGTAGTTATTATACCTGCCTTTGCAAATTCACAAAAGTTAGTGTTGCCTACTCATTTTGAGTAATAATACATATATTAGAATAGTGAGACCGACTAAATCTCAATAAACCTTGACATATAGATAACGCAGTAAACACGTTATGTAAATATAAAACTTGAAAGAGGAACTCTACACAAAATTTCTCCGTTCAAGATTGTCCGTACATCAATTTCAACGATGATTTCAGTGTCAGAGTAATTGAAATCGACGAGTTCATGGTGAGAAAGACTTCGAATTCACTAAGCATTCATACGATTTCTTTTGTATATCGTACTATCTTTGAATAGTTGAAAGTCATGTTTCAAGTAACCAATCGCATTTTTATCGAAAGTCATACCCAACAGAAATCTGGTCTATATCGAGGATATCCGCATATAATAGATATTTCTTATGTTATAATGGCATGAATATCTCATTTTTTCTCTGTGTTTGACGATCTGTACCACTGTGGTTATTATGATAGGCCGTGAAAAACCTCCACAATATCGGCCTTTCTGTCTTATAGTAGAAAAATCCATGCTCAATATATAATGATTCACTTCGTTATATTTCTTCGAGTTAACGAATATCGACCAAAAGCCTTGAAGAAGAGAAAATTAACAAGATGGGAGCTCTCTACATTTTTCCCAAATTCAAAATGTTGTTAAAGACACTTAAATAACACAGGAGACTTTGGAAAGTTTTAATTTGGTTTTTGAATACCTTTTGGCAAGAATCACCCGTACTTGACATTATCACTACTTTCTGCCTTTGCAGGAAGCTCATTTATCTTATCAATAGCTATCCGACCAGTCTTCAGGGAGATTCTTGTTAGAATCATGGAATATATATTTGTTTACAAAAAAGAGTGATTGATTCTAATCCCAGTCATTATAAAAAATCTCCTTCTTTATCTCTTTATCAGCACGTTTCTGTAAAGCAATATGTCACCAGACGCGTTTCATTTGAGAGGTCTCGATTTTCAAATAAAGTTGGCAAGATGTGAATTGGTTCAGATTACTTTTCTCAGAATATATTTTGATCGCCATAAATCTATCGAACCAAGACAGAGAACGAAATGATCAATGCGTAGACTATAAACATGACACCGATAATATGCAATGAGGATGTTTACTGTTTCATTATCTTAAATTGCAAAGTTTTTTAGTAGAACAGCTACTATTTCTGAAATATTTAAGAACAAAGAGCAGCTTTACTGATCTAACAAATATCTAGTTAAAGCATAGGAAAAACAAAAAGAGATGATTAACTTCTTGGTCTATATAGCCAATTAGTTCGTGTTGGGTTTGATTCCCTCTTGACAAATACGGAATTTTTCAAAAAAGATGAATAGCACTTCAAGCGGTTCGTAGAACAACGAAAAGAATTGGCCAGACGGGTAGACTAAACCGAAAGCCTTAGACATTAGGCGATATCTATCATAGATCCAATTATTCTCAGCTAAAACTATTTCTTTAAGCAAGCAGGGGTCAAGTTTTCATTGATTAATCACACAAAAAGGGCATAAATGAATGATATCCAATTACATTGCGGTTTCTGAGCCGAAACAGCCCGGCTGCTGTCTCCAGAGGGCTGCGAAGTCTTTCCTCAATCGTTTCTAACTAAATAAATGAGGAATTTTCTGAACTCATGAGGTTTAGAAAGACTTCACCAAAAATTATATTAAAATCTCCGATCTTATTTAAATAGAGAAACACTACTTTAATTAATTGCAATTTTTTTAGATCAGTAAAAAATTTCCGAAAGAGAATTTGTCCAGTTGCGATTCCATTGAACCGATTCTATTTCTTATTTTTTGATAATAAAACAGGTAATTCGAACTAAATTTATTCCATTCTCAACAGAAAAGGGGAATTCATGAAACCAGATCCATTAAACCATGCATTATCAACAGGAAACTCTTCTGAATTTAACAAAGCTCCATTAATCCCGTCATTAACTCCACAGATGACCCAAAACTCTGATCGCTTAATGCGAGACTTGCTTTTTGGTATTTACTCTTTGACTACTCCTCAAAGGTCATCACCGCTGCTGAATCCGTTCGTTCCGCCACTGCCAACGAGAACATCACCTCTCAATGGAGTGCCTGGAGTCTCATCTAACCTATTGCCGAATAGTACGGGAATTGATCCATTTCTGAACTTATCGCTTCATTTGCATTATTATCAGCAGCTGGAATACCAAAACTGGCTGAGAAGAAATCAGCTGATGAATCTATTTTTGCAGAATCAGCAGCTGCACTCTCAACAAAGCCTGCGAGGTCTAGATGCTAGCTTAACTAAACCATTGGGCTTCCATATTCACCAACAAGTGAGTCGTAATGACGGAGCCGGAAAGGAGCAAGCTTTAAGTGAAATTAAGAATGAGAAGACTAGAATAGAGGACTCTGATCTCAATGAAGAAGCAGAAAAAGGAAAAAAGCATCTTGAGGAAGACAAAAGTGAACCTAAAAATAAAGACCAGATACAAACAGCTGAGAAACTTGATCCGAAGTTGTTAACATTCGATTTGAATGATTCTATGAGTTCTTCAGATTTTGATTTTGATTCGTCGGATTCAGATGATGCAGATGTTAAGAAAAAGGCGAAAACTCAGGCGACAGAATTTGGTCGTAAAAAAATTAAGAAACAATAAGATAAATTAGTTTAAATGAATTTGATATTTGACACGGAATAACGTTGCTGCTTGCAAAATTAAGAGTAATTTCTGTTATTAGTTGATGAGATGTCTCTTGTACATATCAAGAATCAAAGCGTTCTGAATAATGAGTGCTTTGCTATGTTCAGAGTAGCCCAGTGAAATTGAATTCGTATTTGACGATAAATGCATATAATTTTTGTCACTGATTTTAGAACTGACATCGAACATCCGATTCTCAAATGATCATTTAAATTTTTGTCAGGTACATAAAGTTTTTTGAGTGGTCAACCACGTTCAATCCTTGTTAATCATAATCTCTCTGAAGAGCACTCTGGAGTTTAGGGAACGCATTGAAAAATAGCAAGTCTGAACCGTTCTTTCCTCATAAAATAAGCGGCTGACATAAAACTTATGTTTCTTTTGAAAACCTTTTTTGATTTTGAGACAATTTACTGAAATTTCTTATCTAGGAGGGTTAAACGATGGTTTGAGAAGTTGTTTCTTTTGTCAGATACCATCTTCTGTAACAAATGACTTCTGATTGAGGCTGTGATTCGGATACCAATATCATCGAAGCGTTGCCTTCCAAAGGAGTTTTGGAACTATTCATAATGGTGATAATTGTGTTCAAACATGGGTTGTCCTCGATATTGATTTAAGGAATGATGGTAGCTTCAGACATTCTGCATCCTATTACAAGGCAACTGTACTAGAAATTTTCTTCATCATCCCCAGGGAAATTTTTCTTGAGAGATTAAGTTTGAAGATGCTACTAAAAGTAATTCTCTTTATGACCACTAGCAGAAAGATGCTTTACATAGAGATTCATTGAGGTTTGTGAGCGATTTAATTTAAAATCAACTTGAATTATAAATTGGGAATTTTTATCGAGTTCTGGAGGATGTTTAATTTAAACTATGACATTCCTCTTGAAGCGAAGGTCTATACTGTGATTTATAAAAGTTTATTTTATCTTAACAGGAAAGCAAAAAGCATAGTGCTTTTTTCTTGCACTCAACACACTTTTTGCGACAACATGATTCAAGAATTTGTAAGCATTTTTAGTTTATCAAACTATTGGCTCATTGTATCACTTGAAACCCATTCAATTCTCCATGACACAACAATTTGTTCAGAAAAAAGGGATCCTGGAGTCTACTACTGAGAGGTTCATCGCGAAAAAAGAATAAAATTGAAACAAAAAAACTTTGCATTTAATTAAGATCATTCCAAGGATCTTGCTAAGTCAATCAGAGTGATGAGAGCGCTGGGAGAGACTTAGTACAGGTTGCTTTCTGCCAATTCAATTATTTTCCTCGGAAAAAATAAACTGGTATATTAAAATTCAGAAATGTGTTCTTTTAAGTAAAATTATAGACCTCAATTAATTCGTATTCTTTCAGCCCTTCTAGACTGGAAGCTTTACAAATTGATGAAAATCAATGAAACAAGATTACTATCTATGAGCAACGGAAGGTTTTACAAGGATAACGTATCATTGAATGAAATGATAGTTTAACGAATTAATATCTCAAGTTTTTCCTCTTCTTTGCTTACAGTACATTTCACCTATGGCCTTCAGATGAAATCTAAAAAATCCTGTTCGCTTTCTGGAAAATATAGAATTCACTCATGATTTTCTGTTGATGGTAGGGACTTTCATTTGATAGCTTAAATTCCTGTTTTGGATTTACGATTTAAAATTCAAAACCTACCGAAACTTGGCTCTAACAGAACAGATTATACAGAAAAACCTCAAGGTTATGTCGGAAGAGTAATTGAGTTGGGTGAATGCTGAAGTGCCTCACCTTTTCCAACTAGAGCAGCCCCTTTCGCCACTCCTTAGAGAGAAAGATAAGAATAGCAGGAAATGATGACACCAGATGAGGCTACCTCAGCTTTCTTTTCGTTACTTCAAGAATCTCGAATTAATACATGAAAAGCGAAGGATAGATTAACACCTTTGTTTGATATATCTCATAGAAACAAAATTTCTTGAGAATTAAAGCATTTTCTCCTTAAACCAAAAACCAGACTATGGAACTACTGTATCATGAGTTAAGGATTTGAAAGTTCTCACCTTCTATTGGATTATCCATGACAATACATTGTAACTTGAGCTTCGCTACAGAAAGCAAAATTCAACCAAACCCTTCTATTGAGCAATTTTACTGTCGATTCTCAAGAATTTTTTAAAATCTGGTCAATGAGTCTACTATTTCACTGACGAAACGTAACACTTACAGAATTAGACTTGAGCACCGTTAAGAAATCAGATAGCTATTTTCATGAAGTACAAACAAATTATTTCTTTAGGAAAAAAGCAATTCATTCTATAAGTAATGCCAAAGGATTAAAATAATTCCGCGATATAAATCGTTCTTTTTTTACTTGCACATCTAAATTAATTGCAGAATGATTTAAATTGATTTCGAATGTTTTGGAACATTTTGAGATTCGAAATATCATCCCAATAACCCTAATTAATCATTGCAAGGTTTTTTAAACACGGCAAGTAATTTTGCGGTTGGGTGGACCGGTGTCTGTCTGAACCAAAGAAGTCCATGACCTCGATGGAAGCCTTCATATTTCAGAGTTTTCCTTTATAGGAGCCTGCTCTGAGAGAAGAAACGAACGTCTTTCAGTGCTTTTGGATTTTTATGAATATTTATGAGCTATTTATGAACATGTAAAACCCTTCTATCAAATAACCCCAGTTAAACAAAAGCATTTTACTTTAATTTTTTGTCTCAAAAAACTCTATCAGTGCTTTTGTTGATTTAAATACCTTGAGGTGAACAAAGCATAAACATATTGAAATCTTCAAAGATTTGAAAATCAAATCCATTCAACCCTCAACTAACTCATGAGGAGCATTTCAGAATGGAATATCATTGAGCAAATAGGTACCGGTTCAACCAGCTCTGTCTACCTAGCTCAAAACTCATTAACTAAAGTGATTGGCGCTCTCAAGACCTTTGAAGCTACAGCTGCCTTGACTGCTTCTGAGGAGATGAAAATTCATAAATCTCTCAAGCACCCAAGGATTCTGACCTATCTTGACTCATTCTCATGTATTAACAAGGTTGCTCCATCTGATTCATCCGCTGTTCTTGTGACTGAACTCGCAAGTAAAGGAGACCTCTTCAATCTTATTGATACAGTTGGTTGCCTTCCCGAGAAGGTCGCTCGCACTTATTTCAATCAGCTCCTTGACGCGCTGAGCTATCTCCACTCTCAGAGCATCTGCCACCTTGATATCAAGCCTGAAAATGTTCTTCTTGATAGAAATTTCGGGGTGAAGCTCGCAGACTTTGGAATCTCCAAGAAACTAGCGAGCCCAGACCAGCTCCTTAGAGATAGGATCGGAACCGTGTTTTATACCCCACCAGAAAAACTCCGACCTGAAAGCGTTTACGATGGCTTCAAGGCCGATTTGTTTGCGCTTGGTGTGACTCTGTTTACCATGGTGAACGGCGGATTACCGTTCGAATCTGCCAGTATGAAAGATGAGTTTTATAAACTCATTATTGAGGGCGATTATGCCGGTTTTTGGGAGAGCCATAAAGAAGTGGCGGAATGCCCTGAACAATACGTTTTCAGCCAGGATTTCATCGAATTGATGAACAAAATGCTTGCTTTTGATCCCGAAGAGCGTCTGAGCCTTAAAGAATTAAAAGCTCATAAATGGACTTCAGGCGCTGTTTTTAATGAGAAACAGTTAAAAAGTGAAGTCACCCAACTCTTTCTTGATTCTCTTGAAGATTGCTAATGATTGAACACCTGAAGAAAAATTGTATTCTGGGTTCAGAATTGTTATTTCTTTAATATTTTATCTTCTTCTTTATATCAATATCCTGTATGTGTGTTTGAGTACAGATAGGCTATCAATTCATTGTATAGTATACAGTGTAATTAATTTCAAATGCAAAAGAATCTTATCAACAGCTGTACATGAGACAATCAATGATTTCTTTGTGATGGGCAGAACTCGATGTTGATATCATTGTCTCTCTCTCTATCTCCTTTCTCCTATTATGTTTCTTGTATGAATCTCAAATGAGCCCAGAAATAATGAGAGGCCGTCAACTCCGCCAGTTTCTATATCCAGTAATTTCGATTTCATAACACTCTACGTAATTGAATTTCAAACGCTCTTCAAGATAATTTTTGAATAGAATTTATTCACTCCGTTCTCAACCAATTCAAATAAATCTAGATAAAAATGGAAACCCTCCTAAAAGATGAGAGACAAGACAATCAGAAGTTTACGACTACTTTACAAGATCAATCATCTCTACAAAATCCTAGGAATAAGGAAGAGGGTGTCTTAGATTCTCCAGCAATGCTATGGAGGAGTCAAAACAATCTAAGAATCATGGGCAGCTGAGTTCTCAAAGCAAATCAATACGCATTTCGGTAATCATGCTCTGATCGAAATCCTTCACGTCTAATTTTACTTAACTGTTCTTATGTTGTGTATAGAAAGCATCCAACCGAAGCTGCCTTCATGGAGCACTTGGACTTCTGAGGATATTAACCAGATTAATATCATCGAACTCGATACTAAACAGGAATTCTCAACATTTTCTGGAAGAGGACTTAGTAAGTAAATTGAATGGTAATTTTCCTCTACCTATTTTACCTATGATACTATTCTCATACATCATCTGACCATCCATAAAGAAAACAAACACAGATCAACTTATTTGAAAGAGATCCCGAATGCAGGAATTCTCTTATCAGCCAACCTCTGTCAGGACACATCTGTCGATCTTGAAATATTTGATATCTCGAGGAAAGGACAGCCAAAGAGAATTTACACATTTGAAGAAGTCGAGGGAAGCCTAATAATTCTTATTATCATTTAAAGATAATAATTCCTTTAGCAACCGGCGAGGGCGACGTAGCTTTTAACACCAGAAATAATCTTGGTGCCGTCTCTCTCGCAGGAAGAACAACATATCACTTATTCGATGTTGGATATTCTGGACCTAAGACTGACAACGGTATTAAACTATTAAAGAAGGCGAAGTGGCATTCACAATATAGCACTCGTAATTGATCAATATTTCTCCTTATAACTCCTTAATCCTACACATGACATTTAGAGGACTCTATTGCCAGCTTTGATTTCAACCCTTCTGGAGAGATTGCAGCTACCATGAGTCGGCACGGAACATGTTTAATATCACATTTAACCACTAACGATTACTGCTTCCATCTGAACCTGGGCGGAAGGAAAAGTAATATATATATTTTCAAATGCATGCATTCTCGACATCCTCTAATACTACTCTCAATTATTAGATGACCTTGCACGTTGCAGATGGAGCACTAATTCCGATGAACCGTTGCTATATGTGGCTTATGATTTTACGAGACTCAGCACTCTAGATATTGAGAAAAAGCTCTTATTTCGACGTTTTCCCCACGAAGTAATTTAAGACAATCTTTTGTTTCCATCTCATTTTGAGTTTGGTATATGAAATGATTTTTGTTTCGCTTTTGTTATTTTCCTTCGCTTTGGTTTTACACCCTACCCCTCAAAGCTTACACATTTTGGATTGACGTTTGCCCCACTAATGGAAATTTGGTCGCATTATGCGGTACACCAAAGACTGTTAATGTCTATGATCGAAGAGCAAATGCCATAGTCAAAGAATTTTCCTATTCCCCTTCAGGTATCCAGGTTTTAAAAGATATCCAACGTCTAATTATTATTATTGCTAGTTGATGATACTTGCGTTCGATGGAGTCCCAATGGCGATACACTTGCAATTACGTCACAGTATGGAACAATAGCACTTTTAAATTTCAATACCGAAGAGGCGCTCCGTATTGAAGAGGTTCCAGGAGGTTTTAAATTTGTGAATTGGCATATTTTAATGAAAATAAATTAGGTTCTTCTCGAACTGTTTGCTCCATTTGAAAACGAATGAAATTCTATATGAACTCGATGTTTGTAAAAGCAGAAAATTAACAGCTCTAGAGATCAAATGAATAATCTAATCGTCCTGACTTTGACATGCTCATCATTACCCTCATTGAAAACAGCTAATAAAGAATTGTAATCGTTTAATGACTGAAGAAGATAGTTTAGGCCAGATTTCAGCTTCCTGAATCACGAAAATAGAATAGATTGCTTCATACACTTAAGCATTTCTTTCATGTGAATATTCCAATTCAGTGCCCATAGCACTTTTTTTATCGATTTGAAGAATAGTCATTTAAGTTTGATTCTTGGAGTTGAATATTGTATCGCTTTTTCACTTTCTTTTTTGCTCCTCTGCAGCATGCTTTACCGACGTGATAAAGCGATGTCACAACTATTCCAACCGAAATAATTGTATTCAATCCAAGATTTATTACAATCAGCCATATCATGGCACTTCCTATCATTAAACTCGAATCTTGGTTCAAAAAAACCTTCAATTCATCGGTAGCTATCACAATTGCGATAATTCCCAAAATCATTTTAATCGCTGAATTCAGAACGAAAATAATCATTGCTATTCTCGACTTCAATGGGTTTCCGACGACTATCATCAGCAACCAGAATCCAGTCACAAGAGTATAGATATAGCATTGAGCTAGAGGCATCTCCTGCATGAAAATATAATTCATGCTCAGTATTACATCCTCAAACTTTATAATGAGTAGGCAATTCTTATCAAATGCTGTATCTTCTTTGAATTCTTCTTTAAAAACCATTAGACTTTTAGGATAACTTTCCTTTTTAAGTTTTTCTTTAAGTCGTCGCTTTGCTGTGGATAAGTAATCGGGAACTTCGAGTCTTTTACGATTGATTTGATAGAGGCCAGTTGCGAAGATGACCGCATATGAAATAAGCACGATTACTGAGATACTGGTAGAAAATATAGTATATTTATCGGTAGTAATGAAAGGTGCTTCTTTAAATTGGAGAGCAATCTGAACCAGAAAAGGTGTGAGGTCTGCAAGGAAGAAAGAAAACAGCAGATTCCATCTGAATATGTAGTGAATTTTTGTGAAAGTTTTGTTTAATTTTCTAGTTTTTCGGAAGAGCAATTGCAAGAATCCAGTTACGATTACTAAACTGAATGCAATATTTTCTTTTATGAAGCTATCTCCATATTTCTCGATGAATAACACTGGAGTTTTCCATCTTGCGAATTGATAGTAAGCTGATGTTGCAACTGGGCCATCACTATGCATATAAGAATAGACATTCGGGATAAGCGATGATGAGTAGAGAGAATCAAAGAACTCAATGAAATTCCTTGGGAAATTGACGTTCAGGTATTTGTACATCTCAAGTTCAGAAAGCGCGTCCAGGAGGAGGACAGCAGCACCGCTGGCTCCTCCCAACAGAATCGCAAAGGAACTCGTGCTTGATGCTTGAGCAAAAACTCCAGCTGTTGCTGCCTGAGCGATATTGCTAATAGTTTGCAGGGTCTCAGGGCTGAGGTAAGAAAATCCTTGAGGAATTACATAGCTCGCATTTGCAGGGACGATCATAATAGGGACTCCTTCGATGGTATTGTATTTTGAAAAGTCCACGTTCAAAACACTGTTCCTCTCAATGTTAGCAGTCAATTTGATAGTAATTACTAGTTGACTCGATGAATTAAACTTGAGAGTATAGCTGGCAATAGGGCTGAGCAACACTCCTTGCAGATAAACACTGATAAGTGGCGATATCGTACTGACCTGGCTTTCTTTGAAATAAAAGATAGATTCAGAAATCGAACAGGAAATGACAGTATCCATTTGAGAATTGAGTGAGAAAGTTGCTGTAAGTCTCTGTTTGGCTATGCATTTTCCTTGTTTTGTAGCAGGGTCTATGGTGAAATAATAGTCGTTAATGCATCCGCACACTCCTGAAGCGCTAATCAGTGTATAATTTTCAGAGCATGATGAGCAAATCACATTCAAATCTGGCAACCCTCCTGCGCATTTTGCACATCCTAGTGGACATGGAACGCAGTATCTACTCCCCAATTGAATGCTATCAGAAGGACATGGCGGATTTATATCAGCAGTATCTCTAAAATAGCATTTTCGGGATGAACCTGTTGTGCCTGTAGCGCACCCATCATAGCATAAATCGAGAGGGAGGACCATTGATCCTTGACTAACTGATAGAGAATGAAAAGAAACTGCTCCACAATCCTGGGTATTATAGCCTTTGCCAAGCAGAATCACATCTTCTGCAAGATTTTCTGTATAGTATGTCCCACTGGGAAATTCAATAAATTTAGGGGTTTGATAAGAGCTGTCATGATAAAATAAACAAATTTTTTGCGGAAGCCATTGTTCATAGCATCCAACTATGAGATTTTGCCATGCTCCAAATTCAGAACTCCAAGCTGTGTTGGTTGTCTAAGTTGATCCAATTTGGATTACAGCAGCTCCCGTGCTGTCGATTCCTATACCAAAAGTAACCACACCGCCACTGATTCTTTGAATTAGCCAATATATACTGCATGTATCAGAAGTATGATTGTTAATCATGTATTTCATTCTCATTGAAATTGAGAGGCTCCGGTTGACATTCGTGAATGAGAAATCTCCTTTGATCGACGATAGATTTGCTGCAGAGAATGAAACGTCTGTTAACGCCGAGTATGAAGGTAGGTTAGTGCTCCAAAATAGCTCAGGATCCTCTTGAGCAGAGAGAATTGCTATATCATCCTGGTAATTAAAGAGATTATTATAGACTTCAAATGGCCGAAGTAACAGTTGTGGGGCAGAAAGAGGAACAATTCCGAAAGCCAAGGACAATATGGCGTCGTCCGTTGGAGGCGTATAGCCAGTAATCATAAACGGATTCCATATTCCAATGCAAGCTCTGTTATGATATTGAGAATCAGATCCAAGATAGAGCTTATGCTCGCTAGTATATGAAAATTCTGTCTGTAAGCTTGCTAGAGTTAATGGATTGAAGAGCAAGATAAACTGCTCCGTTCCAAACTTAGAAGGAACAATAATGGTTAAATTAGACTTCTTTTCAATTAAATTAACGGCCGTCGCTGCAAAATACCAAGAGCCAACGGAAGGGAGCCACGTTGGGCTCAAATAATCCCCTCCAGACGCAACAAGGGAAGCGTTAAAGGCATGATGCACTATAAAATGTGTCGAGTCTGCCTTCATATACACAGCAGGATGCCTGGATGTGTGTGCGTTGTCGGTTGTAAGCTTATATAGAATAACCCAATCTGTATTGAAGTTCACCTTGTATTGGAACCAGATTCCCAAAGTCAAAGAAGAGGTTCCAACAAAACCCGATGGAAATGTACTTGAATCGAATATTTTATAGCCCTCGACACCGCAATCAAAGTCTCTATCGAGATCAAATCGAGCAATGCCACAGCCAATTATTGCCTTGATGATGACCAGTATTGAAATGCATTTATGAATGAGTTGTATCATGTTCCTTTTAAAGTTAAATGCTATTTAAATCTAATTTATAACTAAAACGGAAAAACCCTCTATTTCTGAGATTCTAAAAGGTTCAGCGTAACACCATGTTGATACCAAAAGACAGAAGTAGAATAATTTAGTTCAAGAAAAGTGAACGATCTGAGAGAACCGTTTCAAGGTCTCTTCTGGCTTTAAAGTCTGAAAAACTCACGGTTTAAGTAAAATTCTTATGGAGGTCTGAAATAGAATCTAAAGGTAAATAGAGGCCGTTCCAGCAAACTATGTTGTTAAATAGAGTTTTCAAAGTTGCGTTATTTATCCAAATGAATTTCGCAGCAGAGCCTGGGGTTTATTTTCTCAAGGTTTTTCAATTATTTTGGCTACTTCAATGTTCTGTTGAGTCTGCTGACTTTCATTCAGAACTCTTTAGCGTGAACTGGAGCAACAGTGGAAATTATTTTCATCCGCACTCGAGTTCAGCGCTTTACAGTCAATCAAACGAAGAAAGTATTAACCGGCCTTAACTTTTGATACTATTTTTCCATTTTGCATTTCAAAAAACTCAAAGAAAAGAATCTATAAACCATTTATCGCTTCTTCATATTGTATGGTACAGCATCAATGAACTAAAAGAGATTCGCCTTTGAAAATGTGATCCATCATTTCCAAAACAGCATTGTGGAACTAACTCAGTGAATTGAGAGTCCACAGCGCAAATAATCTCTCTGGAGCTATTATCTCGCTTTATTCAGAAAGTGGAAATGCTGTAGAGTAACAACTATCAAAAAAAATTTCTTTTGATGAACCATTTGAAAACTCCCTATGTTGTGTGTCCAATGGGAGGAGGCGGTTGATCAATTCAGTGTGTTTGCAAGGCCTCATAGCCTGGTCATACGAAAAGATCATTGTTGGCACGATACCGAGCGAGGAGCAACCAAAAATGTTGAATTGCTCCAAAAGTGCAGTTTCGGCCTCTTACTCTGGGCGCCCTGGAAACCAGATTCATATGCAATGAAAAGGAATGGAAAGGAGCCCGTAAACATCTGTTTCGATATTTATTCTTTTGGTTAGTAGCTTGAGATTTCACTCGAAAGTGACAATATCACTTTTTAGAGTTTGCCTCATTCAAAATTATCTTAGATAAATAAATTATAATTCATCACGCGATCCTGAGATTTAAGTCATTTTGAATGTATAAGAGGTTTATCATTGGAACACACTGAACTAATAATTTCCATTGATTTGATCTCACTTGAAAATGTCTCAAAATCCTTATACGAATTGGCTCTACTGACTAGGGCTATCGCTCTGTCGGGCTTATGTTAGACATCATACTTAAAATCTATTTGTCTTTCAAAGTTAAACTATCATGTATCTCTCTTAGCAGATGATAGTCCAATTATCCACTAATTCACTATAACAATGACTGTTAAGATGGACGAAAAAGTTAGACACGAGTCGAACAAGTCTTTTCAATAGCTTCGTTTCTTAATAATTGATGCTTCGGATCCTCAATATTGCCCTTGAGATCCTGTTTCATCAGGTGTCTAAATAAAGCAAGCAGAAAAATTCCAAGCTAATTGATGCAGTCAGGAATAAAATGAAAAGAATGGTATAATTGATACCTGAACCTTTAGCTTTTTTGCTTGTAAAGGTTGTTTTCCCAGCTGTGAAATCCAGCACTTTAGCTGTTAAATCTCCAGCAGCAGTCCCAATTAGAGTCTCATCGCAACTCCATTGAACGCATTCAATATCGCTCTCCATATCATAGATTGTGATTTTACCCGTTCTCTGCTGAGTCCAAGCGAAATATTTCGGTTTGACTGTGAATACGAAGTTCAATTCAGTTGTCTTTGATTAAAAACCCGAAGAATACCGCCATTTGAAGCCTGGTATGCTCTTTTGCAATCACGAATCGATTCATCTCGAGGTAATTCTTTGCTCTCTTCCACACTAGTATTTACTATTTCCATTGCGTTGCTATATTGAATGGAATTGTAGGAAATTCTCCTTTGGTGAGTTGACCGTATCTCTTCTACCTACTGTCAGAAAATTAAAAATATCTGTTCTCACGGGATAATTTTAATTAAAATTCCACTAGCCCGTTTATTTCTGATGAACTACACAAATGTTGCTAACGAATATTTATTCAATCTTAATCAGGTCATCCATCACATGAAGTTTTAGTTTTATTCGGGAGATGATTTTCATGATCGAGAATGTTGGGTATTTTCAATTTTTCATCATGCTAATTCCAAATTTGTCTCACAAAGTTGAAGCTTAATTCCTATTCATAATATCCTTCTTTATCAATCAAGAGTTTTGCTTCAAAACCATTGAAGAAATTATCTCATTCAAGCACTAACATACATCTCTCGAATTTACTGGAGGAGCGTAACTTTTCATACAATTTTACCAAAACAAGATACATCATCTTCTAAGACAAACACTTTGAATTGGTCAATCTTGAAGTTACAGCAGCTGCCTGCGAGAACATCTTTCACATTACCAAGCGTAATAAGTCTTCCTGTACCTTAGGGCTGGCCAAACTTTGACTAGCTGATTCGATTTGTATTGCAGCTGGCCAAGTAGGAGTCACTTCCTTCTCCAGAAACAGGAAAATGGTTTTGCTAGTCCATATTGGATACTGTTTTGTATGACAAGAAATCTAGTCTGTTGAATTACGTTGCAATCCTTTTTAAATTTCTCAAAGACGCAATTAATTAAACTATTCATCCAAGATATTGACATGTGGTGAAGACTTATGAAGAAATTCCTTAACAAATTTACTGATAACTGATAGATTTCTTCCTTTTGAAATTTGTTAAGTCGTTGCAGTTCCCAAGTGATTGCAAGCAAAGAAGAATCAACACTTTAAGAGAGTTTTAAAGAGATGTGGGTTTATCTATTCACAAAAAGAAAAAAGGTCAAATCAAAATAATCAAATCTGTTGAAGAAAATATAGAGAATCACTTGAGCGCCTCAAGAAACATATCTTTTGGCTCCTATAAGCTAATTAGAGAGAATTTCCTCAATTTCTTAGTGATATCGTATCTTTTTTATATCCACTCTAATTTCTCATAACATTCTGGTCAGAACCACAGTCAATGAGTATATTAGTCATATCATCAAAACTACTTTTATGCCTTTTTATCAAATATATTCATAATTTCTGATCATGGAATCAACAAAATCGATCACAAAAGAGTTAGACTGCAGGAAGCACCCTGGAGAAAAGATCCAAAGAGTCTCCTCAATCGATGGCTCCAGTGTCCTCTATTGCATCGATTGCGTCCTTGCTATTGAAGACAAAGCTACCAAAGATGCCGTTCTCCCAATTAAAGAATTCATTCAACGTTCTGTTGCTTACTTTGAGAAGATAAAGCATGGAAGCGTGCTTCAAGGAGATATTCCGCAGGACCTACTGGCTGCGGTCGATGGTGAAGATGAAATCATCTCAAAGATATCCACTCACATTGAAGCAGAGAAGATCAAAGTCGAAATTTCCTTTGGAGAAATCGTTCAAACCTTCAATACTCTCTGCAACAGAGCCAAACAAGAAATACTCTCAAACTTGGATACCCAGCTCTACAACATCAAATACAATTTCCGCTATTATAAAGGGAAGTTGAACAAATTTTACGGAAAACAAACCGAATCCGAGCTTGCTGAGCTTACTACTGAAACAGGCTTATTCTCAGCCATCAATAAATGTGAGTCGGCGGCTGATCTTGAGTTCCTTATCAGACAAATCAATGATGAGATCTATGAGAACAAGTTCTTAGATTGCTTAGGAAACAGCAGGGCTGAAGGAATGAGCAATGCGCTCAAAGAGCTGAAGAACACACTGAAATCACAAGGAGATATAATGCCAAAGACTCGGTTTTCTGACCCAGTGCAATCGCAAACGACCATTGAATCGTTCCAAAAGACAATGAGCACTTTCTTTGAAGAGGCTGCTTCCATGGAAAATGATATTGCACAGCTCTCACTCGGCAGCAGCAACATGGATTCCAAAATTCTAACCAATGCCAGCGAGTTTCAGATGGTCAAGAACTGGGTGGCTTCAAAAGGCTCAATCAAGTTCAAGCTTCTCGTCAGAGGAACTCGGGACGGTTTTGAAGCTGCCACTTTCCATAAAAAATGCGATAATAAGAAAAATACTCTCGTGTTGGTAAAAACGGACTTTGGGAAGAGATGTGGAGGTTTCACGGAGATAGTATGGGATAGTTCCAATAACTACAAGCAGCAGAACAACTCTTTCCTATTCTCCATCGATCATAAGACTAAGTTCCCTCTTAAAATGCAGCAATACTCAATTTATTCACACCAAAGCTATCTGCCATGCTTTGGAGGTGGATTGGACTTATACTTGGCCAATCAATGCAATATCAATAATACCAGCTATTCGAACTTCGGCCATTCATACGATGCTGGAAAGTTTGCTGGCAACGATGTGAAAAATACTCTTACGGGAGGCTACAACTTCAAGGTGACAGAATATGAGGTGTTTGAAGTTGAAGGTTATTCCAAGTAAATAGTGATAAGAGCTTTAAGTATAATTGCTTTTATATCTCTAATTGATATTTGCATAATAATGGAAAGTAAGCAAACAAAAGATAATTAGCTTGAAAATAATGGCAATTTCTATTGAACTAATATATTAAAACACATGAGAATTCATTAAATCAGAGGAAAGAGATAAATCCTTATGAAATATCGTAAATTATCGGGGTTAGCGAAAAGTAAACTACTCTATCATTGCAATGATATGAAGCAATCTCGTTAACAATTGGTACTTTTGGGTAGTTTGCTTCAAATTTTCGAATTGGCTATCCTTGAACAGATTTGCCAAGTAAGTTCATGGATAATCATGAGTGATTTCTGAAATATATTTCGAATCCAAAAGAGGAGGCCCGGTTATATTCAGATAACAAGTTATTAAACTCTATCGTGTTATCTGAATATTTGAGTTCTGAAATCATATTTTAATTTCTGATCATGGAATCCACGAAAGCGATCACCAAGGAATTTGAGTGCAGAAAGCATCCTGGAGAAAAAATCCAAAGAATATCATCGATTGCAGGCTCCAACGCCGTTTACTGCATAGACTGCCTACTCGGTATCGAAGACAAGCATACTAAAAATACAATTATCCCCATTAAAGAGTTCATCCAACGTACAGTCGCTCACTTTGAGAAGCTCACACCACAAGGAACGACGCTCAAAGGAGAGCCTCCTCAGGAGCTGTTGGCTGTCCTGGAAGGTGAAGACGAACTCATTTCAAAGGTTTCAGCACACATTGAGAGTGAAAAGCTCAAAGTCGAAGTCTCTTTCGGAGAAATCATCCAAGATTTCAATTCTCTTTGCAACAAAGCAAAACAAGAGCTCTTTGTTGACCTTGATAACCAGTTATTGAACTTCCGAAACAATTTTCTTTACTACAAAAAGAGATTAAACAAATTCTATGGGAAAGAAACTGAATCAGAGACGGCTGCACTTACCACAGAAAGCGGAATTATTACCTCCATTAATAACTGCGAGTCCTCAGCTGACTTGGAGTTTCTCATCAAGCAAATCTACGATGAGATTCGAGAGAGTGGATTATTTGAGAGCTTTAGTAATAGAACTGAAGGAATTAGCGTCATGCTGAAAGAACTGAAAAATAGCATCAAAAAGCAAGGAGAGCTGCTGCCAACAACTATTTTTTCAGATCCTATGAAATCTCAGGAAATCATTGAAAAACTTAAAAAACCTTTGGCTCAATTTGCCCAAGAGGTCCATCACATCGAACATAAAATTATGCCATTAACAATTGGTTCCAGCTATGAATTTGATTCGAAAATCGTTACTAACAGCGATCACCGGGAAATGATAAGCGGGTGGCTTTCATCACAGCCTCAGAGCTTAACTCTCAAACTTCTGTTTAGAGCAACAAGAGACGGATTTTTAGCAAGCACATTCCACAAGAAGTGTGATAACATCAAGAATACTCTCGTTTTGGTGAAAGTAGCTGGGACTGGGAAGATATGTGGAGGTTTTACAGAACTAGAATGGAATGCGACTGAGAACCACAAGCACCAGGAACGATCGTTCCTCTTTTCTGTTAATAAAAAGGTTAAATTTCCATTGAAACAGAAGCAATATTCAATATATGGTGGAAAAGATGCCGGTCCTTCTTTTGGGGGAGGATGTGATTTATACTTGAGTGATAACTGTAATTTAAGCCAGGTCAGCTACTCGAACTTTGGGCATACCTACGAAGCTGGAGATATGGACAAAACCACTCTTACAGGAAGTTATAACTTCTCGGTTGAAGACTATGAAGTATTCGAAGTAGAAGGCTATAAAGCGGACTGATTTCTAATTTATTATGCTCAAAATCAGTGATTTTCACTTGATTGAAGTAAGCCAGATTGATAGAGAGAATTCTGGTTTATGAGTGAAGATAGCATCAGCTTTATTTAGGAGTAAATACATAACAAAGAAAAGAGTCCTTAAAAAATTAATCCTGAAATAAGCTATTAACCTTTGAACATCTTAGTTTTCACCATTAGAAATTAATCGAGCTGAACTTTGAGCAGAGAAAGGTTCCCATTCGAACGCATTCCCTGCAATATGTGATAATATCGAGAATGCTCTGATGCTAGTGAAGCAGGAAGTAATTGAAGGTTTTACAGAGCTTAAATACACTGCAGTAAGTTAGCATACTTATCACTAGCGTTTCTTCCTTCTCTTGGCTCACCAAGAAACCAAAGTTCTTTTAAAGCAGTCAAAATATTCAATATATATTAATATGTGGTCCTTCCTTTTTTTTTGGACGAGGCTGCGATTTATTTGACGACTAATGTTAAAGTAACCCGAAGTAGTACATAGAATCGCACAATTCTTCCAGGGATCGCACAATTCTTCCAGGGACCGCATATTTACAGTTAAAGAATATGAAGGTATCCGAGGTCTTAAATAAAATGAATATATATTAAACGGCTTTCTTTCGCGTCATGATGAGAGGTAGATGGAAGAGGAGGAAATAAAAAACCCACTTTAATTTGAGTTGACGACCGAATCCCATTCTGACCAGATCCGGATAACCAACAGATTAAACTTATCATTGTCAAATCTGATTAATTTATTGTGCATCAATTATTATCATCATTCATATGGAATCGGTTAAAGGGATTACAAAAGAGTTCAATTGCAGGAAGCATCCTAGAGAAAAGATCCAAAGAGTATCCTCGATTGACAGCATTAACGCTCTCTACTGCATAGAGTGCGTCCTTGCTATCGAAGATAAACAAATAAAGGAGGCTGTTCTCCCGATTAAAGAATTCATTCAACATACAGCGACTTACTTTGAGAAAATCACACGGCAAGCAGCCACTCTAAAAGGCGATCCTTCTAAGGATCTTTTAGCTGCTTTGTCTAGCGAAGACGAAGTTGTGGTAGGTGTATCTGCTCAAATTGAAGCTGAGAAGTTCAAAGTGGAGATTTCCTTTGGAGAATTAATCCAATCGTTCACTAATCTCTGTAACAAAGCAAAACATGAGCTCCTCAATAACTTAGATACTCAGTTCTCCACCTTTCGGAATAATTATCGCTACCTCAAAGACAAGATAAGCAAGTACTATGGAAAAGAAACTGCGAAAGAGATTCCTGCGTTCAATACTGAAAGCGGAATAGTTTCAGCAATCAATAAATGCGAAACTACAGCTGATTTGGAGGCATTGATCGAAAAAATCAAGAGTGAGATGACCGAAGTGAAGCACTTGTATGGATTAAGCGGCAAGAACGGAGGAATAAGCGATATACTCAAAGAGCTGAGAAATTCAATCAAAACACAAGCAGAAAAACCACCAAAGACTCCATTTTCTGATCACATGGAGCTACAGAAACTGACGGAGAAAATGCAAAATACTTTAAAGGATCTTGTTGAAGGGGCCTGCTTTATCGAGAATGAAATTGCACCATTTCCAACTCTTGATTTAACTCCAATTATGGATTCTAAGATAGTCAAGAAATCAAGTGATATTGGAATGATCCGCAACTGGCTTTCTTCAGACCCATTTTCCATCACATTCAAGCTTCTTCTTAGAGGAACAAGAGACGGGTTTTTAGCAAGCACATTCCACAAAAAATGTGATAATAAGAAGAGCACGCTGGTGCTGGTGAAAACAGATTTTGGAAAAGTGTGTGGAGGTTTTACTGAGCTCGACTGGAGTTTCATAAATAATTACAAAAAGCAAAGCAGCTCTTTCCTATTCTCAGTTGACCACAAAGCAAAGTTTCCTCTGAAAGACGAGAGTTTTCACCAATACTCGATTGCTTACCTTAACAATAGCCTGGCAGTTTTTGGAGGAGGATTCGATTTGCATTTGGCTGATCGATGCAATGAAAACTGGATCAGCACCTCTAATTTTGGTCATTCATATGATCCAGGAAAGTTTGCAGGCAGTGACGTGCGAAATACCCTTACGGGAGGTTCCAACTTCAAGGTCTTAGAATACGAGGTCTTTCAAGTTAAGGGTTATAAACGGAATAGTCAAAAATGAAAGATAATCGTTTATAATTGAGAATTTCTACAATCAATAGATAATTCTAAGTATGCAAGAATACATTCTTTGTATTTTCTCAGCAAAAGATCAAGTTTAGGGGAAAGAAGTTTTGGCATTCCGTTGATAATGACAGTTTATTCAGACGTATTTTGGCAGTAATTATTTTGTCGATTGCTATTAAGACGCATAAATTAAGAAACTCTCCCAATAAAATTTATTCAGATTCAGTCGCTTTCTTTGGGACTTGAAAGAGATTCTATCGAAACTCGAGGAGAAAATCTATCTAAGGCCTCCAACACTTTCTACAGTATCACTTCAGGTGCTTCTTACTAACTCTTTGTTTATCAACTTTTCAGTAGAGCTTTTTTGGGGTTGAGATCCAGCAGTTTTCGCGTTTTCCAGCTATCTTATTTCCTCTATTCAACTGTAAATCAACAGGATTTGATTGCGTGAGTACTATGATCACGTTAAATGTTTCTATTTGATCGCTGCTAAGACAAGCGTTCTGACTATCTTCAATTAAAGCTTTTGTTTGCTCTTGCTAATGATGATGATAAATGCACATATATCGCTGCTCTTGTAGGAAAAATTTAAGCCACTTAAGAGAGAGATACTCATCATGTGAATACATTCCGGAAATTTCAATAGGAAAAAGTTAATTTTTCTGCACCCTCGTGGAAAACTGAAAACATGTCTCATGGTATAAAAAATGAAGACTCAGATCATTCTCTATAGGCTGATACATCATTATTTTAATTTCGAACCTGCTTGACGAAATATTAACTAAAGCGATCATAGTACGCTTAAGTCTATAGGCTTTTCCTCGCCACATACTTGACAGAAATTCGAAAGGATATTATCGATCAATGGACACTCTACCAATCATTCGATAAAAAGCTCTCAAATGCTGACTTTGATAAAACCGCTAAAATAAGACGTCAATCAGCAAGAAATGCTCTGAGTAGAAATGATACACTTAATAATTTTTTCTCTATGATCTTTCATATATACATATTCCTCTCTTTGGAAAGGCATATTAGAAAGCCACAAAAGCAACATCCAAAGCTTTCTATGAGTAAAATAGCCCATCAGCTTCTTTATCCTCACTCATTAGAAAATGTTTCTACCAAACCTTATAATTTAACTTCGTTTTCTTGTAGGATTTCAAGCTTTTATGATATTTCATATCAGGCGCAATATTCTATCAAATGGATGATGAACGGAAAGACAATGATTTGATAATTTTCTGAGCTTCGCTAATGCTTTGTTTTGCTAAAGTTTGAGTTGAAAACTCTACATCCCAAAATAGCACTTCAATATTGAGTATTAACAAGTTCTTCAACAAGTGGAATTTGGGGGTCATTAATCACTTGCACAAATTACAGAATCGTTTAAGAAAGCTACCATTTCAACCTAACATGTTTAACATGTT
>ENA-UOTX01000249-UOTX01000249.1-compost-metagenome-genome-assembly--contig:-NODE-249-length-60507-cov-7.470114_pt1 | contig 60507 bp, 42 predicted proteins | sample MGYA00238143_ERZ746982 | MGnify/ENA primary metagenome ERZ746982 (study PRJEB28758, sample SAMN06268862) | compost metagenome | isolation source: single cell | place: USA: California, Emeryville, Joint... | reverse complement strand
CACGCTTTTGGCATCTTTTAGCCATCAAGCTTGAGGAAATTCAGATCTTCGACTATTGTAGGGCCGTCTTCACCAAAATCAAGACTATATAACCAGCAAATTAGCCATTTGTCAATAGGGCAAGAGCATTACTCATTTTCTGCTTTCTTTAAATCAAAGTTAAACAATTCTTTTAACATCGAATTGAGTTTTGATATCCTTCCTTTCACTTTTTTATCGGTTTTCAGGTCTTCAGCGAATTCAAATAGATTCTAATTTGGATGAAAGATGATGAGATTGAAATTCTAACGAAGCATGCATTTACCTTAAGTCCGCTGGTTATGAAGCTATCCTTGCTAATTGTGTCTTCGAAAAAATCTTTGGGTAGTTGTCTGAGTTGTGAGTACAATACAGCTGTGAACAAATTTTGTCGTTAAAACGTTATTTTAATATTCGATTATTACGTATAAAGTCCAAGAAGAAGATCGGCTTTTCGTACATATAGTCTTCAGAGAATGAGAACACCATAAACAGTTTTTTCCATTGCTCAAAACCTTCGTAGTTTTCTCCCAAGAGAAAAATAATGTACGAAAATTGCAATTCTCCGAGCAGCAACTGATAGTCTCCTCCGTACTCTTTTTCAATCAGACTTTTGAGTATTTGCGTTTTGTCGAAGTTCATTTTGGTGAGTTCCTCTGCAGTAGCACCATAGGACTTTAATTTGGTTGGAACTTCCGTGAAATATATTGTTCCTCCAATAGCTTATGAAAAATAGGGAAAATTTAGTTTCAGGGTCCGAGAATACGCAAGATGTACTGCGGAAAGGCTCTTTGCCTTTTTCTCCCTCTCGGAGATTGTACTCTGTATATTCTGAGTATATATTCTTTTCGACAGGCTACAGAGAAAGCAGGTGATGAGTTTCTTTAAAGGGTAATTAAATATTACCTCGAGTTTGTTCAAGACAGCACGTGAGATATACATTGATAACTCATTCCAACAAAAGGATTTATCTTCTGAAAACGGAGCGAGATAAGGATCGAGTTCAAAGTTGCGGGCTGCAGAGTAATATCCTGAGTGAATAGATGTAAATACTGCAAGAACAGCTAAAAGTTACTTTCTCCTTCTTCAGTTTGTTCAATATTGATAAATGCGTGATTCTCTTCATCCCATTTTCTTACGACTACCTATTAAAATTCAGTATTGAGGCAAAGTGATAAAATTTGGCTACCTCTTGAACTCCAATATAGATAAAGAATCCGATCTTGAATTGATGTTTCTCGTCTTCGAGCGTGTAATAAATATAATGAGCTCCAACGGGAAGGTGCTTGACTCCTGAGAAATTCAGTATAATAAAGTGAGGTTTTCGAAGCAAAAGACCATTTACCTTTGAATTTGGATCCAATCTTCAAATAATTGTTATCAATGCCTAGAGAAATTGTTCCATCATAATTGGAAAGAAGGAAATAGCTTACAGAGTCTAATCTTCTCAGGTACACCAATAAGAATTAGGCGTCCGAATTTATTTTCGTTCTTTTGTTCGGTTTCCATTGTCGAAAAGGTTTCTTTGTTTGTTTTGGAGATAATATCTTATTTTAAAATTTGCGCACCTAACTTCTGGAAAACGTGCTGATTAATCTACTATAGAAGTGATGTCAAAAATCTAATTAGAAGCAATATGATAGGTTTATTTTTTGCTGATATGGAAGTAAATCTGGATGATATTTTAATTATGCCTATGGAAACCCTTGAAATTCAAATCAAACAGGGCATTTGGATTTTCTCAGGAATTATAGATTGCTATCTGTTTACTCGAGGATGCAGAGTAAAACCTTTTTTCGCGATAATGAGATAACTATCCAAATCTTTCAAATAGAAAACTGCTGTCTGCGGTCCAATGAAAGGCGCACGTAGAGGTCCGTAAAGTTCTCCTTTTTCACTGCAGTATATCATCTCCCCATCGTCAAGTATTAATTGAACAGCATTATAAAAATCATCCCAGCGAATTGTTACAAAGGTCTTTGGAATATCGACAGTCTTTAGAACCTAAATGAATTGTAAAGTTTCAAATATGCCACATACACTCAACAAAACCTTTTTGCTCAGGAAGCTGTATATCATTATTGACTTTTCTCGTACCATTCCACCACACGCGATCCCAGAGCTTGTCCCTGATATTACCAGTGTAATTTGCACATCTTTCTAATAATTTAATTTTTGGGGTTTTTTTCCATACACAACTGATATCAATGTTACCTGCACATCTCGCTTCTTAGTAGAATTCGCGAACTGTATCGCATCCGATTTTATGTTCTTTTCAAAGTTGCGATCATAAATCTCCCATCTGTCCAAGAGCTTCAACTCGGGGTAGATTTTAGTACCCCGGAATATTTCATAAAATTGCGCTGACCCATTGTTTAGCAATATTGCTATGGTGCGAAACTCAGGACATGCTCGGAGTCCTATACCTAGCAGCTTTGTGTTTTGTCTCACTAGCTATATATATATTATTTTCATGAGCTATCTATATTCTTGAATCATAAGTAATACTTCGGTCATTTGTATTGAGCCATTGGCATCGCGTAGATCGGTGTAATATAAATCTCCATGATTTGTGAGCAGAAGGTAATATTGCCCATATGAAGGTTCTTCAAAACTTACTCCTTCTTTGATATATTGTGTCCCTCGCTCCTTGTCGAATCGTATATCGTCAACGTTGTACAACACAAACTCTCCGAGATTATCCTTAGATATTTTTCGTATTGTATTGTTCGAATAGATCAGATAAAAAAATCCGATCTTTGCATCAAAAAATATCTCAGAGCAAGTCAGATCTCTGTAAGAGTAGGAGGCCAACTCTTCGCAGGATGCGACGTCCCAAAGTTTAACACTTCCGTCAATATGGATCGTAGCTAGATAGATTTCACTTAGCAGTCGTGCCTTCAGAATGGTCGAATCACTGGAAGGTGCTCCAACTAATCTTGTCATACAGTTCTCCTTCCAGTTAAAATAAGATATCCCTCCACTCATAAGACCAATCAATCCTTCATTACCCGTTTTATCAAAGACGATAGCATTTACCGGAGTTTCTAATTCTAGTGTTTGCTTCTCGTTTAAGGCACTAGAGGATGAACAGTAGAAGTTAGAAAAGGAGGAATATGGTTCTTTACTCATAATCAAGAGAGAATTTGAATGAGTAAAGTTTAGAATCAACACTTGAAAGAATTATTTTGTCATTTATTTTTTGGATGTCTACAATTTCTTTCTCGCAGTATGGAAATCTTAGCTTCAACTCTTTTTTGTTCAGGTCGTAAATCATAAGTTCTCCACTGCTTGTTCCCATACATGCATAGAAAATGCTTTCAAACTCAACTATTAGCAAGGTCGTCATCTCCAAAAATAGTTGAGTCCTCTCCTAAGTAAACAACACATAAAAGGTCAGTTTGCAGGAATAGTCAGGTTTGTTACGGGGGTAAAGAAAACTGCAAATCGTGAGAGTTGGTTCTCTTTATTTAAAGACCAATATGTCAGCTGTTCTCCTCCAATGGTGACAAATTCAATGATGTTTTTCTCTTGCAAATTTTTCGGCATAATCTTCACTTCATTTATTTTATGTGGGAGTTTTGAGTGAGCAAGAGGTGCTTGGTCTTTGAGATTCCAAACCACAACACGATTTTCTTTAAAATTTCCACAGGAGACCAAGTATTTACTATCGGTCGAGAACTCGAAGTCTTGAACCCCTCGATCATGTAATTTCAGAGTAAACAGAGGAGAGAAATTGTAGGTGCTGATAATGTATATCACAGCCAACATTTGCTGGTCCATAGTTGCAGACCCAACAGCGATAAATTCTTTATCTGGCGACAACTTCATCACAGACAAGTAATCACTCAAAGTTATCACTTTTTGGAACCTTTCTTCTCTCAGAAACTCGATAATGACCTTGAAATGGTAAGTGCTTGTGTAAACAAGGTGTAAGTCTCTAGAGAAGTGTACATAATTCTCGCACGTATACCCAAACCAGCCCGCCTCTTCGTTCCAAATGATGTTAGAGTGGGTATCGTTCTCATATCCAGCAAGATATTTGATTGTTGGGAGAGACTCATTCAATCTACGGAGCAAACACACAAAAATAAGAGGATTTTATTCGTAATGAGTCAACTTGACCATGTCTTGATTCTTTGCCAAAATTTCACGAGAGTCTAATTCGATTGCGTAATGTCTGAATGGAAATTTATTCAGTTGTCGCATGGGTGTCTTAAAGTAACAGAATTCAGGTTTTCCTGTGGTAGCTGGGTATTCTCCTCCCTTCTTAAATCGCAGAGGTCTCCTAAGGATGATAGGAACTTCATTTTGGATGAGAGGGTTTCCAGACTCTTCCATTTTTTTAATTTATCAAAAGAAATCATTTAACGACCAGAAAATTTTCTATATTTAGCCACAAACAGGGGACTTCTGCTCAGCTACCAAGAATAGGCTGTCCTCAAAGTCTCAAACCTATGAAAGGGACCGTTACTTAACAGAAAAGAAAGTTCAAATATCTTCCACTTTTTAAACATTTCTTCAAACTGAAATAATTTCAAGAGTCCGGTATGATTCGTTCGTAATGAGAAATTCAAAATTCAACAGTCATATAATCAAAATCAAAAAACTAACAACAAAATTATAGTTACCAAGCTCTCGGTGAAAGATGTCTGACTTGAACCTTAAGGATATTCTAACAACGACCGAAGATCCTGAAGAGATCTTTGAGCGATTAACATTGCTGGGTATTGTATTATTGAGTACTGTTTGCTAACATTGTCACAGGTGAAGGATCATATGGTGAAGTGTGGAAAGGCCTCCATAAGAACTCGGGTACGATTGTAGCCATCAAGATCGTTCCCACAAATGGAGATCTTGCAAGTATTAAAAGAGAAATAGCTATTCTAAAAGAGTGTAAGAGCCCTTTTATCGTCAGCTACTATGGATCGTACTTCAAAGACTCGAAACTCTGGCTCATTATGGAGTATTGCGCAGCAGGCTCTGCTGCTGATATAATTAGGATCACGAAAAAGCCTCTAAATGAGGCTCAAATCGCTTCGATTCTAGCGTTATCTCTGAAAGGATTGGAGTATTTACATGAGAATAAGAAGATCCACAGAGACATTAAAGCTGCTAACATCCTGCTAGATAACAAAGGAAATGCCAAGCTCGCTGATTTCGGAGTTTCTGCTAAGTCGATTGCGACTATTTCTGATCCTCATGATACAGTCATTGGAACGCCTTTCTGGATGTCTCCTGAAGTTATTTCGAAAAGTAAATATGGGAAGAAAACCGATATTTGGTCTTTGGGTATCACTGCGATCGAAATGGCAGAGGGAGAACCCCCATACTCACACATTCATCCTATTCGAGCGATGTTTGTCATTCAAAACAATCCACCACAAGGTCTGACTCAACCGGAGAGATGGTCAGCGGATCTGAATCGCTTTGTCCAGAGGTGCTTGACTTTGAATCCAAAGGAGCGACCGAGTGCTAAAGAACTTTTGCAGGAGCCTTTCATCAAAAAAAGCCAAGGGAAGAGCCATAATAAGCGAGCTTGTTGCGAACTCTATTGATGCGATTGAGAAATATAGAATCAACCACTCGAAAAAACTCAAAAAGAAGAACATAGATAACTCATTCGAGGAAGAAGAAAGAGACCTCAATACCTTTATTCAACACCAAACTACCGATTTGAATGAAGAAGATAGTTTAGATGAAGACGTCCTTCCAAAAGATTTGGGGACTATGATTGAGCACAAGACGATCGTGCAGAATGAAACAGGTACTATGATCGAGTATCCTATGGAACCACAGGATTATGAAGAGAACAAACGTCCAAACCAGCAGCAGGGTGGCCAGGCGAATTTCAGAAATGGCAAAGATTTAAGACCTGAAATGCAAAGAATTTCAGACAATGGCAATAACTATTTTGTGAACGAGACAGGAACAATGGTCGAAAAGAACTTCGATGGCGATCTTTATCGTCACGGAAATGATGATGGTATGGAGGTCAATGACACCGGAACCATGATATTTCATAAAGACAGTCCTTCGCTGAATGATGAGCAAATTCCCAGCGAATTACCTGAGGACCGAAAGGAGATGAAAGGCAAACGATTTGATTCTGACTGCCAAAATAGAGGAGAGAACGTATCAGAATTTGTTCAATATGCACGCAAGATAGGAAGCAAAGGACCCGAGAGTGGCAGCAACAAAGAAGCAAATGATAACTCAAAAAATGCGCAAGGATCTAAAAAGATACTCGAGAATAAAGCTCCTCCAAGCAATAGTGAGGAGGTAATTCCAAAAGAATTCGAAGGAATGTCTGCAGAAATGCTCGAAAGTCAAATCCTACGTCTTGAAAGAGATATGGAGATGGAAATAAACACGATAAGGGTCCGCTATAATAAAAGGATAGAAACTCTTCAAAAAGTCTTGTCTGTTGTCAATCGGCAAAAAACTGAAGACAGTTCTCCAAATATGCGATCGCCTCTCAAACTGGATTCTTCAAGGCAGGATCAGCCATCAAATCGAAGTTCGAACCCCAAAAGTTCAGAAGGAAATTACGTAACGAGGAATAGCAACGTTCAGCCAGGCAGCATTGAACCAAATTTCTCCAATGAGAATCTCAAAGCACGGAAAAATAGTGGAGCTCAACCGCAAAATTATGGCGAAAAATCGGCTCCTAGTTTCACCAAATATAGCAGTGGTAGTAGTACTAATAATAAAGCTGCTCTTACTCAAAAGAACCAAGAAATCCTTGCTGCTGTCCAATCCTCAGGCCGACTCAGCGAGAACAATTTTTCTCAATGTCAAGACCGCGAATCTTTAGAGTCAAAGCGAGTGTCAAACATTTCAAGTGAAGCTCACATTAAATCAAATTCTGGTAAACCACCAAGCAGCAAAATCATCGGTCTGTCCAGCAAGCACCACATTCCTGCTGGCTACGCAGGAGCCAACCGATCTGAAAAAGCCCCTCTGCAGCCTTCGCGAGGCTCATTCTTTGGTGAGAGTATGGACCAAGGTTCTGAAGTCTCACCCATGAAAAGCCAGCTGAAAAATATTTCACGAAACTCTCCTACTCCTCATATCAACGAGTCTGAGAATCTAAAAAGCTCTTTTACTCAGGTCAATTCCTCCACTCAAAATGTTCCTGTTAAGATCCCAATCTCAAAGGTCTCACAACCTTCTGCAAAACTCTCAGAGCCCTCACCATCATCTTCAAGAGTTGATACCAAATCTAGCAGACAGGGTGGTATCCAAGACCAACATCAGACTCATCAAGTACGAACTCCTGGTGTTCAGCAAGTATCTGAGATCCTAAAGAGAGCAGGCAACAACCCATCCTCTGGGAATAGTGGCATTGCTAACGAGACCAAAGTCCCTAACATTAACTCGTCAGCTGTCTCACAAAACCAAAGGACTTCGCAGTTTGGTAACGGCTACGCAAACCAAGAGCGCACTCAAGGAATGAAAGGAAACTATGGAATGATGGATCAGCAACGCAATTCAGACGGTGGGAGACTCTCTACTGAAGATAGATCTCCTCTCCGAGGAGCTAATTCAGCTGCCAGAAAAGAGAATAACCCTTCATTGATCAATGGTCCATCCGGAATACCGAAAAACGGTCTCTTTTTCATGAACTATCATAGTGGAAAACTATCATCAGAAAGGACCCAAAGTCGTCCGACAACAAGCAATTCTTATTTGAATCAATCCAATGAAAGCAGTAATCATGATCGATCTGGTGTTGGCTACAACTCCCAAGGTGGAGTAAAACGAAAGTAGACAACTAAAAAAAAAAAATTATTCTCTTTTAGTATTTCAGTCTTCATATTTTGCAATTATGTCTGCCGTTAATTTGTCACAGCTCTTTATCAAGCAATTAGAATGTTTTTATAATATGTAAAAAAGTAAAAATTTGAAAGATTGCTTCTTTTGCTCATTGTCATAATAATGCTTAAATTGCTTAAACAACAAAAGTTAACACTGGCTTACAATCAATTTAGCAGAGCATACCTTAGTTTATGAACAATCAGGTAGCCTATCCTATAAAGATTTGTGTTTCATCGATATTTTTCGTTGAAATTTTTTATGGAACTAGAGAAATTCAGCCGAACCGCATACACACATCAAAAACAGCTTAGAGAAGTCTGAAGACAAAGTAGCCAATGAAAGAAAAAAGGAGGAAAAAGCTAAAGAAATATACGTATTGAGATTGGCAGCCGCCGCCTCCTTTTTGAATAATTCGAGTTCCCACTGACTGTGTTTTTCTATAATTTCCAATTCCAGAGGTGTTTGTAGAATTGCTCCATTTTTCCGTCAAAGGTTCTAATTGAGCGCTTGTCATGGTTAGAACTTGATCGAGAACGTACCAATTCACTGTTTGATCACAAGGAGGAGTTGTCTTCGAGCCTTTATATGCATAGTAAACAATAGGGGTAGTTAAATGTGAGCCAAGCGAACTGCCTAAAGATATGGATAAGGGATCTGTTTCATTAGAGGCTCCTGATAGCTTGAAAGATTCTATTAATGGATTTTCTGGCTGGGTATCATCGACTTTGAAAAGAATTGAGACAGCAGCTATTGTTCTGCCGTCACGTGGGTCGCTCGCAAATTGGTCTGTAATTTGGTGATAAATCTGAAGCTCCATATCGTATTGTATTCCTTGAATGGTGTGCTCTGATGGGGCATGGATTTGCATGCTTGTTCCTGTGTAGCCTAGCAGCACGCTGTCTACAGTGGTCGCGTACAAGGTGGAAAAGGTTCCACTCATTTCATAGGCATATCCATTGTCCGTCAAGTTCGTTGAGACCGAAGAATTCACGAACCTCAGATTAAAGACAATGGTGTTCTCGCAATTGCCTTGAGATGAGCTGACATCAATCGGGGACTGCTCTATACCTGAAGCACAAGTGTCAGTCCAGTCCGCACCTTGTGTGCTGTAGTCGACTGTACTTTGGAGGCTACGAGTGCTTTCTAAGCCAGCAAAGGCTAGAGAGAGGAAGAGAGCTAACAACAAGAATTGATAATTCTGTCTCATTTTTATTTCTTCGTAGTTTATAGAGATAAAATTGAACTGTCATGAAATTTCAAGGTGGTTAAATTTCAAAACAGTAATTTATTTATCTATATATTCCTCCAATGTTCAATACATAGATAGATAAGTAAATTTTCTTCATTCTCGAGAGTTTTTTTTCCACAGACGAACCTTATTTCGTTAACTCTCCTTCCTCAAAATGTCTCAATAGTTAATGCAAGTGAGAAGACGTTTTTGATGATCAATGAAAACTTTGGAGAAACTGCTAAAGAAACCAGAATAGATAATCCTGCTCTCTTTGACTGCAGAGGTACAAACCGGCAGACACTACTAAATGGAGTATGGTTGTGGATTTCTAGTATCTCTGGTGATAAACAGTAACCAAATCGAGCTTTCGATATATATATCCTCAAGGAAAATTGACGAGAATTCACTTCAAAGTGACTTGAGTCGCCTCCACTAAAGGACTTTCAGATATTTCAGTTGCATTGAATTCCTCAAATCTAATTTTGATTGAATTTCTTGACGGAATCCAAAAGCTTGTCATTAAACTTCTCTTATACACTGATTGAAACCTTTCAATTCTTCCATAAAGATGATGAAATTTCCTGTAACAAGCTCTCTTCCATGTCCCTTCGAAAATTAAAAAGTCTAATTGATGAGTTGTATGCGTTATTGCACTTCTATATAGCTTTAGAAGCCCTCCTTTAACGCGAAGGCCCTAATTTATAATCTTCAATTTCGGTTTCCAGTTTTTATGCTGCAGTTTTTCCTCAACTGTTTATAATTGAGTCTTCTCAAGTGTTATCCACATGAGATAAATCTCTCCAAGATAACTTTCTATTTCTGCGCGTTATAAATTTCTCATAAGTAGGTTCAATAAAGGTTGGCATCAATGGTAAAGAGGAGAAAAAAAACCATCGCATTATCAGTGAGGCAATTTCAGTGAGAATAGAGAATAATTTAGCGTGTTCTCATACCGTATTTAATCTCTAATAAAGTTAATTTATTTTATTTCTTCGCAATATAATTTAAAATAGTTTGTTAAATTCTTTTTTATGAGTATATTTTGATGAATTGCATAAGAGCTGAATCCACTAAGAATAACTTTTTAGTTTAGAAATAATGAAAAGAGAAGCCCGATTTCAAGAGCCAATGCGACATCGAGACTTTAACTTCCAGCATTTCATTAGAAATGAATATGTCCTAGATGCATTAAGAAACTATGCAGGAAGAGATGGGGAGCCAAAAATAGTAACTTTATACCTACTGAAAATCATGTTGTGATATCTTCCTCTAGCGAAAGATAAAGACACCGGAGTCGCATAACTTGATCCGTGACGTGAGTATACTAAATCCGTTGGTTGGATCAGAGCTGCATCTATGTAATTCTCGCGAGAATAATTTCCGCCAGCAGATATCGCGCAAATGGAAAGAAATAAACTTGGAACAGGAGCATATAGCAAAAATATCTCCTAATCGAATTAAAATACTTCCACCTATGAAGTAAACAAGTTGTTGATAGAAATCATCTAAGTTTGTTTAAGACTTAGGGACTTGGTAATCAGCTCTGATCAAAAATCCAAGTTTTTTGTTACTCCTCTGAAAACGATGCGATCTATAGTACTCTCATCAGTATCCAATACTCCCAGTAAACTTAGAGAATCAAGAGTCACAAAGCAGACAAGTTTTTTGGAGGGTTTACCATCTTTGACGCATACCAAATCTACTGCCACTACCTTAGCGTCTTCTTTAGAAAGGATGAGCATTCGAAGGAATTTCAGCGAACCAAGAAGGGAGAGAACATCGTCCCCAAGTCTTCTCAAGCCGCAAATTGAAACCGTCCAAACGTGTCGAACTCTCCCTGTAGAGCAAAATTCTCTGGCGAGAGGATGGTCACTCGGAACGCGTAGAGGAAATTTGTCTCCGTCTCAAAGAAAAACTTTTAAAGGGGAACAAATAAATCAAATTATGATCTTCAGAAGGCGATTGAAACAGTCATCTCCCACTCGGTTAAATCAAGAATATAGCAAGCTCATTGGAAGTTTCTTCTTGAAAATTGATCGATCATAAAGGTTTGGAGTTTGATCTGGTATTACTACGAGACTAGGCGAAAGGGGTTGCCAGTTTATGATTTTATTTATTCAGTAATTATATAACTATTTTTTTGAAATCCGGCTTAGAGTGAATTGAGTAATATTTTAAGTCTGAAATATACCTGAAATAGGGAAGCTACAAGTGTAGCTCCGATTAAAATAAGACCCTTATTGCATATATTCTATTCACAACGCTTTTTAAATTGAATTTTAGGAACTTAGTATAAAATTCCATTAATCAAACTGAAGTTCTACAAATTTTAATTTTCCATTACCATGCTTAATAAATTTCATTTTTATATTTACTCTGAAAGGTAGCTAACAAAAAAACTAAAATTTTTGTTTTTCCTGTTGGAATCTGATCAATAAACTGCATAATAACAGCTTTGACAATTTCCTATCAGCATACGCGTATGGGTAGATCTTTATTTGAGAGTGTAGATATGAGGCAAAAAATCATATAAGTGTCAAAGCTCGGAAACTGGAAAACTTAATTTTTAAAATTTTTTTGGAGTTCTTTGTTAATAGTTGGCCTGAGATACTTGTTGTAACAATGCAAAAAAAGAAATAAATTTCTTAACAGCAAATTTTTGTAACAAAAAATATTAAAATTACATATTAGCTTTGCGAAGTGGGTTGACATTTACCAATTACGTTGTGATTATTATTGTGCGTATTTTACTATATTTCTTTGATTCTTCATATCTTGACTATGAAAGATTCTATTCTCAAGCTAAACAAGATAAAATGACAAGAGTTTAGAACAATTTTTCATCATATAATTTTACATATTGTGCCTTCTTTTTTCGATAATCGTCTATTTGGCTGACTCTCTCCATAATTCTAGATCTAGCCTCCATGCTTTTACCATTAGAAGAGGCTTTGGTTGAAGATGGAAACATTTGTTTCAGCCCGACATTCTTGGGAGATATTCTCCGATCCTTCACAAAAGGACTAGTTTTGATAATTTAGTAACTCTCCAGGAAAAATTGTTACTTTTCTTCTCCGGCATCAAAACTCTTTTTATGCTCTCCTAGCTTTTTAATTTCGAACGAATCTATCGAAAGTAAGACTTAAAGTTGGACAATGAGTTACCTCTCACATCAAGCAGATACTGCCCTCGGAAATGCAAATCTTGGACTAATTTTGAATCGAATTATTAGCAAGGAAAATTTGTTTGTTTTACCGCTTTTTTTAGGAGATATATGTACCCCTTTATAAAGTCCTCTTCGAAAATCCATTCCAGGTCTATTAATAGGCTTCTGAGGATCATACAGCAAACTTTGATTCTCTTTTAGAAAACTGAAGGAGTTGTGCACTCCATTTTCACCGTTGAATGAGGTGTCATTATTTTTGTAAAATTCCATCAGTTTCAAACGATACTTGAAGTGAAAAGTGAAAAAATATAGTCAACACTTTTAAACGGTCTATAAAAAATACCCTTCCGTTGTACAGTCCCATATGTTTGTAAAACTCTTCGATGCGTTCATTATGAGTTTGTAGATTGTCTTCCATTACGAAAAAGATGTCGGCAAGCTTTTGCAAAGCTTTCTACAGAAAAGAATTAAAAGCAGAATCTTGAAAAGACTTACTGAAAATCCTTCCAAGTTTAAACATTTCTCACCTTTCAAGCATGCTTGAAAAACATCAGTAATTTTCTAAGAGCAGTGATTTTAGCATAATCGTATTGCCAGGTTTGGTTTACATTTTTGTCTTCCTCAGTGCGGATCAAATTAAAATCGTGTACTACAGAAGTGAAAGTAGTGAACAACATTGCACTATTGTTATGGACTGATTGTGTTCTACAGTATTGCCGAAAAATTTCATGAATCGCTTTTTCTCTGCGTTCTTCCCTTTTTTGTTGGCTTTCTTGTGGATAATAATAAAACTTGTTTTCTCGAGGTTTCTGCTCTTGGAGTTGATCTGGATTCTCAATATTCCACAGCTGAGTTTTAAGAGTCTTGACAGTCTCTGTAATCACACGCTTCTCGAAATCGTTGCTCGCTTTTTCAAGCATGGCAGTATATTGTGCCAAAGAATCTTTTAAACTCTTCACAATCTCGGAATTTGAAACTGCAATGGGCTCAGATTTGATAGGCGTAAAGCTATAAGTCAAATTTCCATCAAATTTTGCCCAAATATCGAGTATGTCAAAGGTATCTTGAATATTGATTCGACAATCGTCTGATGGTTCCTTGACATCTGGCTTGCTCATTTGCTGTGTTTTTCTTTCTTTCTTGCGGTTGGAAATAAAAAATTGTATAGTATCCTGCAAACTATTTTTTCCTTCAGTCGAGTGCGATAAATTCTCTTTAGTTTTTTTGTTTGTCGTTGTGTAAGTCACTGAAAATCCCATTTGACTCAAAGAAGACTTAATGAAGTATTCGAATTCATCTATTGGAATCGTATTTTCGCTATAATAAAGGTTTTTTAAAAACTGTGTTCGAATTTTGTCCTTATTCTTCTGAAATAACTCCTCAAGCTGTCGTTTGTTCTCCTCATAATCTTCAAAGAATGATGATAAAATTGATTGATTTTTAAGTCATAGAGTTACTTGCAGGGGGCTCGTTCATTTTCTTTCTCATTTTGAGCTCTTTAATTCTTTTTTTCTGGGGATTCTCAAGCACTACAAACACATTGGGATCATTTTTGAACCAAAAGTCAAACAGATAAGGGATCTCATCAAGTGAAATCTGAGCACGAGCCATATTCACATCTATTAATTAAAAAATCCAAAAATTAGAGCATCAGCAATATTCACTCTTGGAAATGCTACCTTCTTCTTCTTTGTCCAAATAGAGAAAATTCTCAATGATATCCAACATCTTCTGCTTATTGTTTTCGTTATGAAAAAATCCAACTTCATCGGACACATGCTCTTTAATTTGAATGATATTGGAAGCTGTTAGTTCCTGAAAGAAGGGAAATATTTTCGTGACAATGATCTTAAATCGAGCAATCGGATTCTTCCATTTGAAAAAAATCGATTCAATTGTAGCTTGCTTTTCATTCCAATATTTTGAGAGTCTCTTTATGTTATGATTGTAGTCTATTTATTTATTATTCAAGCAATCCCATTGGGATAGGCTTGCATTACACTTAGGAGGATTTGTAATCTGATCTGATGGCAAAAATTTTGAGTTTGATCGATCGATGTTTTTGATATTAGTCACCGAACCAACAAATGCAATCGATCCAATTTTTTCTATTGAAATCTTAATACGTTAGCTGCAGAAAAACCTCACCGTCTTCATGGTCTTCTAGCAGAGGGTTGCCATGCTCATCGACGGGATATCCATCTTCGTCATAATACATTTTCTGATCTTCTGCAGTTTGTTTATCCTCGTACTGCAGCCACAGCTCAAAAACTTGGAAAAATACCTCGATTCGCATGTTGCTATGTAAAAAATCAATCTCGTGGGTAAAGTTGTAACTGCATACTGCATTTCAATTTCTTCAGGAATTTTTGAATTCCCCTCTCTAAACCAATACTTTGCGTTGCTAATGTCAAGCATAAGAGCTTCGCCCCATTCATTGAGCACAGGAGCGATCGCATGATTGCCCAGCAGCTGTTTCTCGTTCGCTTTTCCTAAAAATGATTTTTTCAATTCATCGTGCACTTTGGGAAGCTTCTCCAGAGCAACTTGATACTTGCTCCTTTGGAGGACAAGGTAAAGTTTGTGATGGGTATGCAAATGAAAAGCTACTTTTTCGTTGGCGCCATTTTCCAGTTGTGACTTGTGTTCTTCTGTCTTAAATAAGTTAAAATGCGAAACTTTGCTTGGAATGGCTCTTATATTTAACTATTAAAGTGAGAAATAGCACATTGAGCCAGTCAAATATTAGCAATTAATACCAAACGCAAATTGCTTATAGATATGATTCATTCATTAATGCTTAAGGATAACTGAGAATCGAGGCTATAATAGCTGGAACGATACATTCAAGTGTGAAATTTGATAAAGTTCTGAGATACCGAAAAGTTTCTCTCTATCTCTCTTGCCATATTTAAATGTAATTTGCAAGAAAATCTAAAACTGAGGGAATAACATGTTTATGAAATATCGCGCTTGCCTTTGGATGAGGAATGAATGAAACCAATTTATTTGTTGCGGATGAGATCTTTTGTAAAATTCTCATGGTGAAACCTGAGTCCAATTCTAATTCTTAAGGGCAGTACGACAAATACATATTTTTTCTGATTTCCCACTTTAAAAGCATTGTTGACGAATATAAAGATCCTAATAAACTAATCCCTCAAGCGAGAGTTTTCAAACAATTGGCACAATATTCCGAGTCATAATTTAGAGAAATAAATTGACAGGAAAAATATATAAATCTCATTCTCTCTTATTTAACTCAATATTCGACAAAAGTTTTAAGTTATTTTGAGAGAACAATATCCAGTTACGATCACAGTGCTGCGTTGTTAAGAATTTCTATATTATCGATTTCTTTCATTCGCTGAAGAACGTTGCTATTAACAAAGTGCTTTAGAATTATATCAGGACAACAGAGCCTCCCTCTTTTTGGGTTGTTAGGTGCAACCAATTTGATCAAAAAATAATCAGCGAGTCCCTTGCAAAATTGAACAGCCAGAAAATCTATCATCCATGATATCATGGTAGTTCTCACCCATACATTCCTCCCATCTTGACTGGTATTGGCAGTGATAAAGAGTATAATAACAAAAGCGAGGATCATTAAAATTATCGGAAATGCCGTTGCCGTAAATATGAGTGTTTGCGCAAATAAAGATGGCTCTTCTGCTTCTTCATGACATTGTAATTTCGAAACTGGTGTTAGTGACAGTTGAATATCTGTTGAGGTTGGTGTTATGGCTCTTTGAGAGGTGTCGGTAATATCCAGATCTGCCTGTGAGTTCGCTTCAAAGCTCGTGGTGCTGCAATTTGTTGTGCTGCTTTGAAAAAAATTTTGATGATAGAGCCGATGAAAAAACCTCTCTCTTCTGAGCCTATTTGTCAGCTGTCTTCGTGGGCCTTTGGGCATCTGCTTAGGAGTAAGGTTAGGAGTGATACTACATTGGTCTAAAGATTGTTCATCTGGTAATTGTGTCTGATCTTTCTTGTTATCTATCACAGTGATTTTTTCACAACCTCTCTTTCTTATAGATTTCTGTGCTATCCTCTGAGCAACTGTAAAAAAATATGCTGGCAATTTTAAAAAAGCCTGTGTGAAAATTAGAGTCAAAGCGAAGATCGTACAAATTTGGAATTTTGTGTAGTCGCTCTTGATTCCAATGAATATAATAAACAAACAATTTTATCAGGTAGAATTTATACCTTAGTTTTTCCCATATACCAAAAGGCAGAAATTGCCATGAATACCATGAGTCTCAACTCAAACAGCAGAAAACGAAACCACCTCTTGAAAATCTCATCGTAGCAAAGAATTATAGAAAAGAAAGGATGCCCGTTCTAGGAGTTGCATCAAATGAAAAAAAATTTAAAAAATATCAAATTACCGCATAGCATTCACAAATTTTTCTCATAGTAGTCAGTCGAGTGCGTTTAGATCGATGCTCCAGCAATTTCTTTGCATCCCACATGATTCCCAACGAGCACATGACAATTGTCAAACAACAAGATCCCAGAAGGATATAGAAAACAGAAGAAGACATTGGATTAAAGTTCTGGAAACCCTCAAATGCGGTTATTTTATCCCAGTTGGATGTCTTGAATAGCTTTATTAATTGTTCTCTTATTGAAAAGGTATTAATATCGTTGCACGCGCAGCTTGTATAGACTTTCCCTTTGACATTTACTGAGGAGCTCTGCAAAATGCAGCCAAGGCCTTCAATACAAGGGTCAGATGCGGAGCTATTTTCTGACGGATAGTAAATTGTAAATGGCACTTCTTGAGAGATTTTCTGTGATGTACCATTTTTGGAGGAATTTATTGTAATCATGACCTCTGTAATATCTTCGGAGCAATCAGAAGCTTTTTTGACACAATCAGTGAGTTGTGTGTCGAGAATCAAGATTTGAAGTGTGTATTGGCTACCATTCGACTCCATTGACAAAAAGAGACTACTTGCATTCAATTGAATCAAGGGCGATTCGTTGTTAACTTTAATAAGCTCATTTGCTTGAGAAAGAGAATTTAATCGTTTCCCATACAATGTTACAAGTTCCGAAGAGAGGTTTTGGGTTTTCTCCCACGAGAAAGACGAAGCCATGAAGCTTGAAGTTAAGATATTTATAACCTCAATCGAGCTATTAAAAATTTTTTGGTTCAGAACCGATCTTTGTCGGCAATCTGTTTTCACAAACTTCAGCAGATTACTCAAAGTTTCGAGAACTAAGAGACTGCTGTCTTTGACTTTTCTCGGAGAATGTGATGTGAGATAGCTGGGAAGACTGTTGGCTATGTTCACGACGAGATTCTGGTCGAAATTTTCTGAGTGCCGAGTCAACGATTTTAATATCAAAAATACATCGCTGAGGTAAAGAGGAGGTAGCTTATCTAAATTGGCAACGAGGTTGGCTAATGCGTTGGCTGTGATCTGTGTCGGAAGTGAAAGTCGATTATTTTGATTGTAATAAGCAAGTAACGACAAGAGAGGAAAGAACAACGAAGGGTTGGCTTGAGACATTTGATTTAGTACCTTGATTTGAAACTCAGATTCCTTGTTGACATAAATCCTCTTTTTTATGACAGCAGTACTGTCGAGTGAATCAGATATGTTGGCTTCAATCCAAAGTTGGTAGTTATTCTGAACCGAGCCAATGGGAAGTAAAGTGGTAAACTTTGGAGAAGACTGAGCATGTGAGAGTCTCCAAGCATCCTCAGAACCGGGGTCTCGTAGAAAGATATTGTATTTTAGTGGTAAGTGCTCATCGTCGCAGTCAACTAATTCCATTAGAAACTGTGTTTCAAAGGCTGTACCAAATACAGGCGAAATATGGAGATTCCCCAACTTGGGACTTGGGTTTATGAAAAACTGATACTTGGCAATCAGAGAGTTGTTCAACCAAGCACAGTTAAATTGAAAATCAGATTTGGATACAATACTGACTGCAATCTGGTGTGTCTCTTTCTCAAGGTAAGTACCAACCGTCTCGAAAGGATCTAGTGTCCATTTCCAAAGATCGACTGGGATGGTTGAACTAAGTTGGATCCATATTGGCAGCATCTCATTGAAAGTATTGAAACTATTTTGTCCTTCAAGAATAGTAACCTCGAAAACGGTTCCTTGTGTATAGTTTATATCAGCGACAAGAACAACACCCTCAAAACAGAAAAAGCCTGCAGCAAATTCAATCCCAAGCACCAGAGTGTAATTTCTTTCGAGCTCTTCGGCTGGAATTACTAATTCGTTAGTTGCTGCTGATAAATTGGTCAAAGGCAAGATTTGAGTGCTGTTTCGTTTTGAACGACAAGGGAACCCCAAGTAGTCGATACACTTCCGATGTATAACAGCATTTCCGAGCTTACTCATGCCTTTGTCGGGATCAAAATACGAGCCAACGTCGATGATTAGATCTTGCCAATAAGAAATCTGCAGATTTTTGAGACCATTGTATTGAATTGGAGAACTCAGAATCGCTAATCTTATTGTGCCTTGATACAGGATTTGATTTGCAGTATTCGTTACAGTGACAAGAACTAGCCCAAAAAAGCCCGGATTCAAAGTGAAAGGAGGTATCCTTAAAAAAAAGTTTGTGCTAGGCAGCAACTTGCTCAGTGAGGAGTTATTGGAGGATTGAAAGTCATTCCATTGTACATTGTAATTTTGTGGGGAGTATTGAACTGATTTGAAAGGTTCTTCAATTACAACTCTTAGAATGATATCTTGCCAAGTATGCCAATATTGCAGCAGACCTCCTTCAACGTAGACTCTTGGGAGCGATTGAGAGCCTTTAAAAATTTTGAATTTGGCCGTTATTTTTCTCGAAAACAAATTGTTGAATCCTATTGCTACCGAATATTGACTATCATCTCTCAGAGCAGAGGGTACAATTTCATAAAACGTAACAACTTCGTTTATCAAAGCAGATCTGAGATCGTTTGTTAAAGTTGCGTTCCCAAATACTTGGTTCGTTTGTGGGTTATACCCTGTGATATTAACTGAGAGGGAGTCTACCATTAACCTTTGAGAGTAGAATGGTCTCAGATCTAAAAGAACAGGAAGATCATCTCCAGCAGTAATAATCAGAGGAGAGGGAGGTGCGTTCTTTACCACCTGAGCAGCCAATAAACCATCGACTTCAATCGAAGATTGTTTGAGACCAGTTCGGTTGCAACCTTTCATACTAAAAATTGTTTGCCTTAGAAATTCAATGGTTAACGAGGTGGCTTGTTCTCGGACGTTCTTGTTTAATTTTATTAGGAGGGCCGAAGGATCTTTAACATCAATAGTACACTTCGAATCATTTCCGATCTTTTGGATAGTGCTCTTGGAGAGGATTCCGCTGCAAGGTTTGCTTCCGTCGATTTGAGGAGTGAGCTTTCTATCAAGCTTTACAACAATTTGATTGTTCTCTTCTTGGAAGTATGCATACTTTGCTTCAACCACGCAGCCTAAGTCACAAAAATGTTTATCAATCTTTCATATTCCCTCAACTTGATTACCGTAGAGGTAGCATGACTGAGAGATAAGGACGTAATGTTCCAAGCAGTCAGTACATCCTATTTGAGGAGAGCAGTTCGCACAAAAAGGATCACATTGCTGGCAATCTGAAAGACCAAACTGATTTGTCACACAATACCAGCCAGCCTCAATCTGACAGGAGGAGTTGCACCCGTCCCCATCTATTTTATTTCCGTCGTCACATTCTCCACATTTATTTATTTTGAAACATCCACTGCTATTCACCGTTGAAGTTTGTGGAAGAGGTTCCCAGCCATCTGTGCAAGCAGTACAGCCTGTATTATCAAGGCTGGAACATGTGTTACAGCCTTCGTAGCATACTGCGCATGCATAGTAAGCTGTCGCTAAGGTTCCTTCCAGACACGATGTCATGCACGTTTCATTGTATCTTACCCAGCCAGTATTGCATACGAGGCAATCAAGTCCACTCTTATTTCTTTGTGGATCTAAATTTACAAGATTTTGGTCTCCAAAATAAACTAAACAGATTAGTGGAACCGCCGTTGGACGAGTATTGGGCGTCCCAAGCCCCAGCTCAAGAGTCGTGATAGCACCTTCCCAGTAACTGTTTAATGAGGAACTGCCACCGATCTGTATCTGAAGCAGAGCATCAGGCTCCCAAAGCTGCACGTATGGTAAGGCTGGTAAAGCAAAGAGAGCAGAACAAATCACAGTTGTCGAATTTGAACTGAATAAAATAGAAAATGGAGTCCATTGTCCTGCTATCAGCAGAATTGGTTGGGTAATTCTGATCTCTCCGTCAAATAGCAAGAGAAGCTGTGTTGAAGAAAGTAATATAGTGAAATTGTGCAGCTATCATGATGAGTATTAGCAAATTTTCATCCTTGAAGTTATCAATTTACCTTGCTTTTTAAAGTAAGAATGGCTGTAGACGCAGAAACAACCGAGTCTAAGCGAAAGTGAAAGTAAAGATACATTCCTATCGCAGCTTGTGAAACATCTTCTATTTGAACATCAGCAACAGTTATAATATTATTTCCGTGATATTCGAAGGCCTGTTCAACCTAGAATCGCAAAAATTGCATCAATTTAGAATTGTTTCTGATATGAAGAGCATTCATTACTCTTAAGAAAGTTGGATCGAATTCATCATCAAGAGGACTTTGTCCAAGATACGCAGTGTTCTTTGAAATATCTTGAACATGTTGATCGTTTTCATCATATTGACTGAAATCCAAAGCGACTAATGGAACTTAAAGATCATCATATGATATAACGTCACTCAAAGTTGAAATACCTCTAAATTGCGCTGCTAAAAAGAGAATATCACTCTGGGAGAAATAGGCATTATTAAAGAGTTGAAAATAGATTCCGTTAACACTGCAGTGACAAATTGTAGAAGTCTCGTTAGGCATTCCCCCTATGTATATCTGGAAATCCGCTTGAAGAGGTTGAGACAAATTTGCACTGTAGGGGGTTAAAATTTCTTCTCTAAGTTCGAACGTGCTTCGAATAGAAACAGTCGTTCCTTTTAACGTTGTACCCCAAGTTTGTTTGTACAGGCTTAGGAAGAGCCAAATTCCTGTAGATGCCAAACTACCTGCAGTTGGCTGATAAGATATATAGAACAATAGTTTTCGATAAGGAATCTCACCCAATTAATTGGTGAAACATCATACTCATCAGGGTTCTCGACGTAAAATTTATATCCAGTGTTCGAGTGATACTCGAATGTTATTCCTAGCTGTAGTTGATTTTCTCTAGTCGCAATAGAAAAATAAGAACATTGCCAATAATTCTCTGTTACCCTTGAGTCAGAAAAGCAAGAGTCTGATTGCCTTGAGATTTGTTTCCAAATTTTACCCAGAATGCGAGGTGATAACTTTTTGAGTCTTGACCGTTTCAAGGCAAGTTAAATTAAGATTTTGTCAAAGTATTACTACTAATAGGGACTTCGTTGTTTTCGGAATTATAGTAATGAAACACGCTGTCGTCAGTAACTATCTTCCGTATGTTACCGGAGCGAAGTAGTTGGGAGCTGAATTGACTAGAAACGCAGAATATCAATAGAGCAGTGACTATTATTGTCTTAAGTAAAGAAGATCTTTTCATGACAAAGCACTTTAGCGTAAATTTATTTTCGAATTATTTCTTGAGCGCAGTTGTAGCATAAATCATTTCTGCTCTCTTAATTATTAATAATTTAAGATACTTTCAGATACTTTTGTCAGATACATATCTTAATTAAATTTTCATAAATCAATTCTAAGACTATTTAAAAAGTTGTTTGGGAGCGTCATCGAATCAAAAGTAAAGAAATGTTGAACATAATGTATTCTGGCATAATGAACCAAATACTCATTCTTTTCATGTAAACCAGTAACTGCTCAAAATCATTTCTCAGCACTTATTAAAGTTTTTCTTATTTATAGTGTCTGAGACTTGTACCTTAAATGTATTGGAGTCTCCCTAATGAACAGAGACTCGAACCAGCAAAACTTTAACAATAACTGAGTCGAAATAACGAAAATATTTTAATGTATTTTCTAGAATTCAAGCATGAATCACGAAATGTGAAGGCATTCTCAACAATAATGATAGCAGTAAGAGCATTTTCAAACAATCGACTTGCACTTAGTGAAATACATCTGATGAATTCACCTTGATCATCAGCGCAATAAAAGTGAAAACAACTCTGTACATATCTTCACGTAAGTTTAGTTTAGTGTTAGATAATTAGCCAGAGCTCCTCTGATCTATTCGTTGCATAATTAAGTACGAATTTTCATCATATTATATTTAGACCAATAGGGAAATCATACACAAGCACATACCTTTGCCCGATTTATCTAATATATACAGCGCATGCCGATTTGATTTAATTTTCTTGAAAAACATGCGAATTTTGGTCTCCTCGTTTCCTAATTCTGCTATTTTACAGAATCATCAATCTGAAAATTCTTTCGTATTCTTTCAAGCAGATCCTGTGTTGAAATTTTAGGAGGTCTACTCAATTGCAATGAATATTTTTACCTCGTTTGTGGCTGCTTTATTTGGATCTTCTTCCTTGATTCCTTGCTCTTGCACTGAAGCCTCTTGGACTTTGGGTTTCTAATCCACAACGAAAAATAAGAGAGAAAACCTTGAATTGAGTAATGCACTTGATGGCCATTAATATTCTGAGATTTGCCAATAATTTCATAACCTTCAGAAATATCGGAATTCTTTCTGAACGAATTGTCTGGTTTTAGGTCCTTCTTTTTACTCTTCTTTCTATTTTTGTACTATGAAAAAAGTGTTTACAATGCATTGCAGTCAATTCATTTACCAGTTCTTTTAAGAGTTCGTAATCAGCTTCAAGATTTTGCAGCTTGTTAAAGTTTGCTTCTTTCAGCTTCAGCTCTAGTGCAAGTTGTTCTAACTAAAGCAAAGGATTTTGGTGACTGACAGTTTCAGCTCGCTTAAATTGCTACTTTCTCTTCGAGAGCTTTCGATAGTACTTGATGCTGGGTTTCAAGTTCTTTATTTTGCGCTAGAACCTCATTTGTTAAAATAAAATGGTTTGATGGTCTTTCAATTGGCAATACTGGGATCAAATTTTGATTGTATTCTCCAAGAGTGATCACTATATCCTTAATTTGTTTCTCTCGCAACAAAATTTTATCATTTATCACTTTTATTTCTTCGGTCTCAGGTAATAGCCGCAATTTCTCCATATTTGTTATCTATAATAATTTCACAATAAATTCCTTCAAAGTTCGCGCTACGAAGAATTCTTGAATATAATTCACAAATAATACAAGTTATTGATTCTGGTAGTATTTCGAACTGATCATATAAATTATGGTCTCCTTAACAAGAACATTGCAACAGTAGACAGACATTGATAATCAACGATCATTATTTATTTATTAAAAAAAAACAACAATAGGATTTCCAGATTATGAATAATAATTTTCACACAAGATCTTCCAATTTGCAAGTTGTAGGTATTTTGCGATCTTAGTAACGCTACAGCTCGCTTTTTCTCACCATAGAATAAAAAATTTTCCAAAGAGGCTGGTCGGTTTGTCTAACTAATGAAAAAAATTTAAAAATAAAACAGTCAAGGATAAAATTCCAAATTTTCTCGACATCCAATATGGACGTCACAAAACGCTTCTAGAAGAATTGGACCATTCAAATCAAGTCTATCTTCATAGTGAAATTATTTCGGAGCTGTTAAAAGTAAAAGAGCTATTGAATAAACTCCCATTCCTGTAAGAGACTCAAGACGATCAAATGTAATCCATCTGATTCACCATCATTTCATGGGTTTTATAGAGGAAAAGTGCAAGCAGACCATCAGATCATCCCTGAAATCATAAAAAACCTTGTAGAAAACAGCGCTGTAATGATCTTCAAATTGTTGCATCAGTTCCTTAAGCACGGTCTGTCTTTCATTCTAGTAATTTAGGTAATTACTCTATTACCGACAAAGAACATGAACAATACTTGTGAAAGCGTACGTGCATTTAAAGTGGGAAATGCATTTGAAATAGTTTCCGACTCGCATATTACATCAAATTTGTTGGTATTAAAGATAGCTTTGAAATAAGTTTGAAGGAATTGATGAAGATTGTCCACATTGAGTCTAGAGTTTATCAAATAGAGATGCAGAACTTGGAGCGTGTCGAGAGATTTCTTTGTATAATAAACTTAAATTGAGCAGCTGAAAAAATAATCATCTACCTTTTTGTAAACTGAAGCCTGGTGAAGATCCACTGGCGTCTGTGAACAAATAATCTCAGAGAGGCTGCTAGTGTTTTCATAGATGAAATGCGATCAATTATTGTTCTCCTTCTGCTCCATCTTAAAATAATTACAATTGGGTTTAACATATTAAAGATTAAGTCATAAAAAATGGAATAGAGGCAAAAAGTAATCTATGAATAAACTCATTCAATTAATGATCAGCCTCCTGAACATCCAATTGAGCTCATATCCCGCTATAAAGTTTTCTTTCGGAGTAATTAGATTTCTGCTGAACCCTTTAAAATGACAGAGTTTTTCTTAAAATTGGTCTTCTGGATATAGAATAAAGGCTGATTTCAACATATGCCATAGGCAATAAAAAACTTGACAAACGAATGGAGATTTTTCAGCGTTTAGTTTGACTTCTGATTGTATCGCAAACAAACAGAAGTATCTATTGATTGAATTTATATGTAGCAATGAATATGAAAGCATCAATTGGAAGGCATGCAGACATTTTTCACTTATTCTGTTTCATCAAATTAATTACTTGCTCTTGGCATTCTCGAGCTTTTTGTTGCCAAATCTCAGCCAACCCAGGCTCAACCTTACCTATCACCGCATCAAAATTTATCACTTTAAAAGGAAGACGGACCCAGCCATAAAACGGATCCTAAACAAGATCTCAATATCAATACCTCAGCATTAAATTGTTACTTGATAAAACCATGCAATTTCTATCACATTCTCATCAAGCACATTTAAAAATGCAGTAGCCCATCTTGGATTCTGAAATCCGGTCTCCGCTAAATGGATTTTGCCAGAGCCACGCTTTAACTCCTTATCGAGAACCATCCTAAAGGTTTCTTTGCCTTGTGGAACATTCACATCTCCTGTTTATTTCTAAAAACTACAGCAAGAAAGATTATTTGCCTGAAAGTTTCAGTGCTCTTAAAATATATCCTTCTTGAGTGAGCTTGAGAAATTCTTTCCCATGGGTTCTATAGTCTCCTATTAAAAAAAAAAGAAGAAGCAAGGATTATTCCAAGGTTTTTCACACCAGTACCTATCCAGATCCCAGAGAATTTTGGTAGCTGACGAAATTCTTTGTATTTTTGTTTCCAATTTTCCTTTTCAGAGTAAATGAGTTGAGAGGTTTTTAAATGAGCTTTTTTTGGATTAAAATGGAAAGATATTTCATCCAATGAAGGTGTATTTTCTTGTTCTGTTTGTATTTTTTCACTCATGATTCTATTGTACTCCTCTTCTTCCATATCCAGTGTTACAGCAAGAAAATCTTCGTCACGTGCTGGATCTGAATTCAAGAATGCAGCGTAGTCTCTTATAACAATTCGAAACCATAATTTATTATCAACTAGCTTGTGATGAGCTTTGCATGTCATCTGAAATTGCATAATTGACTGTAGGTCGAGAAATTCAATCAAGTAGAGCTTAAGTGATTGCATGATGTAATTTTAGATTAAATATGCTTCGGATATCACTCACCTTCACTTCTGCCGGAAAATTTGCAATTTGAACAAGAGATTCCATTGGATTTAATTTGTTCAGGCTATGATTATAATTTTATTCTCTTGGAATAAATATTAACCTTTCAACGATCTCGATTCGAGGGTTGATGTCGTTGCTGAGCCAGAGTGGAAATAGCCTTTAAAAACCACTCTCTGAGAAATACCTTTGATTGAAGAATAAATGAGAAGAAACTCTTATGTATTTTATGTGTGAACAAAGTAAAGTATTCACAAGCATCAAGATAAATAGAACTGCCAAGAATTATTGCAACAGCTGTATGAGATATTATCGGGTCTTGAATAAACATTAGTTTAGAGAACGCCTGTTGAGGATGCTCGGAACTGCGCCTTAAACAACTCCCAAAAAAGAGAATACACGGGAAATACCTGAAGCTAATTTTCTTTGTGTACTTTTGGAATTCCCAAACAATCAAAACCCCGTGGAATTTTGGGCCATCTATAAATCCAGATTTTAATCCAGAAAGATTGTTTTCACGATTTTTTAATGATTTATGAGCAAATGAGGCTCCATCTGGACTATTTTTCTTTTATTCTCAACTTTCAAAAACATTTCAACCAAATCTGGAATTTATTGTGCGAAAATTATTTGAAGACAATATAAGACCAAATTAGAAAGTGACCTTGACCAGCAACTCACTTTTAAAACTATCAAGGCTTCCTAAACTAGGCTGAGCAATCTGAATTTTTTGTAACGAGCTGAAAAACTTAAATTTTGAAGCCTGTTAAATTGTAGATAATAGATTTCAGCTATTGCACCTTATTCAAATTTTGTTAACTCATATTCAAATAATAACTAATTTTCTCTCACTGTTGATATGGAATCAAAAGGGTTCAAGTGCAAAACACATCCAAAAGAGACCATTCAAAGACTCACAATTAACAATGATGGAAAGTCTCCTCTCTTCTGTCTAGAGTGTGTGATCAATAGACAGCAAGTTGGATCTCAACCCTTGCCAAAGCTTCATTCATTTGAAGAATATTTTGAAGAAATCAAATACAGAATGACTGAACATGAGCTTGCAGTCCGCAAAGATAACGTTGCTCCAAAAGAAACAAAGGCCTTTCTCAGCAAAGAAGACGAACTGATTTCCACTTTCTCTGCTCATATCGACAAAGAAAAAGAAAAGGTGAAAAATTACTTTGCTTACATGTGGACTGAGATCAGTGACTTACTGCTGAAGAAGAAGGAAGCTTTGATCAAGAAACTTGATCGAGATCTCCTCCTTTACAAAGAAAATTTTAAAACTCTCAAATATCAAGTGGATCTCATCTACAAAAAAGAAATTCCTAACATGTTTCCAACTCGTGATCAGCTAATGCAGACAGCAAATAACCTGTCTGACACAAACGAACTCGAGAAATACATTACAAAACTGAACAAGGAGTCCATTACTTATCTGGAAAAGAAGGACGCGCCAGAGGACTTTTTTAGAAGTTTATCGAAAAAAAAAATCACGAAATGCACACAAGAGTTTCAAACGATAGTCTCTGAGCAACTACCAACCTTTGAAGTCCAGCCTTTGAACCAGTTTTTGCTTGATTTCCATCGAATGATAAGAGATTTAGGTATCAGAAACAATGTGGAGCCTGCAAATTTCTTTGGACCAATGCAAACAGGGTTAGAAATTACTGAATCTGAGCAGAAGATGCTTTCAGATTGGATTGATGGATCCTCAAAGGTCGGCTACAGTTTAAGGTACCGCGCCACAAGGGATGGCTTCCAGTCCCAAGATTTTCATGATAAGTGTGATGGAGTGGCTCCGACAGTTACTATAGTGCGGACCTCAAATGGAGAAATTTTTGGTGGTTACACCGATGTTTATTGGGATCCGACTGACCTTAGCAAAACGGAGGAAATCGAAGATGACAAATTTAAACGCACCTTTTTGTTCTCTTTCAAGAGGGGACAAAAATTCGAGCGAGTTTCTAAAGGTCTGATCTCGATAGTGAGAGATCTGAGTCTCGGACCAACGTTTGGAGCCGGTGATCTGAGCCTAGGTTCGAAAGGAGAACTTAAAGAAGGTGTCTGCCAGCTAGGAAATGCTTTTGAAAGTGGAGGAGACAAATCAAATGTTTGCTTAGCTGGCGAGAAAACCTTTAAAATTCAAGAGGTTGAGGTGTTTGCTGTTAAGACATACAAGCAAAGCCCTGGAAAACCTTCTGATGGGAACAAGGCAGTGGACTCACCACTCAAGAAAGCACTTGCTAAAGCAAAAAATGATGATAATCTTAAAAAAGTTGATGAAAAAAGTGAAATCCTTCAAGAGCAGCTAGGTATGTTTAAGAATCAAATTAGTAAAGATCTTGCTCTCGCAGTAAATAACATATCGAAACTCGAGAAACAAAACCAAGGTAACCAAGTGTTACAACAGAAGATCGCTGACAAACTCCAACCACCTAAAAAGTCAGGAAAATAATAGTGCTATAGTATTACATGAGATTTGAATGTTGATTATTCCCCCATGTGTTCGAATAGAAAAACGTTAGTGGTCTTTTATTTACTTAAAAAAATTGAGATATTTCCAACCAAAAAGAAAAACAAAAAGCAAAAAAGCCTAGGCTATCAATGAATTGGCTGAGACTGGCTCACATTCCATTGATCCAGTCAAGTAAAGATTTCCGTTGAAAAAAGGATTCCCGACCTCATAGCAGAAAGAGACGATAAAATATGAAAACCTTTGTTTGAATGACATTTTTTGATAAGGGCAAATGCTTAGAATAGTTTTCGATATGAGTTCAGGCCATGTGCAGAAAATTGAGATAATGAGCAAATATTTATACGAAAAGAACACACAGATTTTCTTCATATTGTATCTCAAAAACCACTGAAAAATAAATATACTAAGTCTTCTTGAAATAGAATGGAATATTCATTGTTTTAGACAGAATATTGAGTAACTTTTTCTTTGAGACTAGATTTGGGTTGGCATTTAGTATTCTCAGCAGTAATTACCTCTTCTACGAATGTTGCTGCTGAATGAGCCTCTCCAATCCAAGTTCCAGAGATATTTGCTGTGCTTCCATTCCAGTAGGTAAGCGTTGCTGTGAAAGGCACGCTTGTATTCTCAATGTTCAGTTGAAGTGTGTAGTTGTAGACCGAACAAGAGGGAAGATCCACAGTTTCGAGGGGAGATGTGAAAGTTGATTCGAAATTGAGCTCTGTATTAAAATCAAAGTCGGAGGCAAAGTATGGCTCGGGTTGAGTTGTAAGAGTTGTAGAATTCAAAGCTGGAACATCAAAAGTAGCTGAAAAATATATTGGAAGATCTACTGTTGCATTAGTTTTCCACATTCTTGAAAAGATCCTGGAACCTTGGAGTGAGAATGCTTTTTCAATGGTCTGTAAAGAAGTATTATTGACTTCCATTGCAGCAACAACAACAGTCTTGGAGCTTTCAATAGATGCCGCGTTCAGATCGTATGTGAAGTTGATATAAGTAAGAATGTTGCTTACAACTGGAGGGTTGGAATTAAGAACATTCATTATTGGATCAGAGCGGTGGCTCGACAGTCTGTGGCGATGAGTGCGACGAGCGAATGCAAGAGAACAAAGAAAAAGTATCAGGAACAAGTATTTTATTTGCGTCATTTCTCTCCTTGAACTGTTTCTTATTCGTTTTGGTAATCTAATTAACTGTAGCTTGAAACGCTACTGTATTTGAAAACCTCAAGCTGAATCCAGGCATAAAACTCAAACTTTTTCAGATTGAAAAGATATTTTGATTGGGGAGGGAACTCAAATAAGCGTTAGTTCTTGAATGGGTGGTGATTTATAGCTAATTTTCTATTTGATGTAAATTAAGTGCCGATTTTCATGCCGCAAAACATCTTTGTGAACCCAAAAAAGTTCGAGCAGCACTCTTTGCTTAGAGTAAACACAAACACAAAATAATATACGAACATATCACATCCAAAAAAAAAATTTTATCATATCGATTTACAGGATTCTCTACAACAAATGCTATGAACTCTAACCCTATCTTAGATAAAATAAAACACCGTGGCACAATGACAGGCTAAAGCAATACTGGAAAGCGGACTATCTCTCGATCAAATAAGACAACATAAATGTATCTTGCATCTTCCGACCAAAGTAAGCCTTTAATATAACCTGAAAACACTGTTAGAATGATAGAAACAACAGAATTAACAAAGCGTAAAGTAATAAGAATAATGGGAGTGAACAGTTTACAATTATTGCTGTTTATAACGCAAGTTTGGATTGACTGCAGAGTTTCGATATCAAACACTTTGACCAACGAAGAAAACGTTGTGTTTGCGATTAAATAATTTTGGCTGCTATCGAGACTCAGCATATTTAGCTTGGTGCCTATTCGAAAGAAAAAATAATGAAGCTTCCTCAACAGCGAAAACCTCCGTACCTTCGAGACCAGTTTCAAAGACACTGGAGATAGAAGGCTCGATTATTGAAACAACATGAAGTTTTTTACTGCTTCGTCCGAAATAAATAAGTTTGTAATCTTTCGTCAGACAATAAGATTGAACTGATAAAAGGGTCGCAGATTAAACAAGAGCGTAGAATACTTTTCTTACTTTCGACATCTTTGACCTCAAATATGTGGTTCTCATCATTAATATCAAAGACATTAATCGTTCCTGTGCTCAAACCCATCATCAGATACTTTCCATCTTGTGAAAACTTGATATTTTTTATATTTTCATGACTCATTGCGCTCTAATTGATGGTTCAGTAAGAGGACTGGATGAATTTTAAAACTACAATTCCATGCATAGTTTTTACGATTCTTCTTTTTTTGAAATCGTAGAAGTCCAGCATATTGCTTCTCAGTGATAAGATGCAAAACAATCCAGTGAACACACAATAGTCAATTACTGTGCTCCAATCTAACCCACGATCAGTTGTGGAATTATTGATTGAACTACATTACTTATGTCTCGGATCGTGAGGATCAGTTTCTGGGTCTTTATGTCAAAAAACTGAATCCTTGTATGGCAATGAAGTACTAACATCTTGGCGGAAGGCACCAGGAAAATACACTTCGGAGTATGAACTTTGTAATTAATAATTTATAGATGCATCTTGCATTCTAGAGCGAACTTGTGTTAGTTACTCTCCAAAGCTGAGACTTTTTCTCTGTTCAGAGTTTTGATAAAATTCTTCCTGTTGGTATCGTATATAAGTACTGATTTATCTTCCAAAATGCAAAAAATGGCGTGTTTGTATATCGTGGTGCAAACACTGCTGATTTTGTCTATAGGAATTGGTGTAAGAGATAGGGTCGTTCGTTTTGATTACCAACGAAGAGGTTATATACTTGCATAGCACTGGTAGCTCTTGTTAATGAGATTGTAACTATACTTTTGGTAATTTCGTTAAGTGCTGAGCCTATAATAAATATTTCAGAAATAGGTGTCTTAAATTGTTATGGAGTAGAATCAAGCTCAGCCGTAACTGGAAGTTGAAGCTGTATTTTTTCACTTTTATTTCTTAGACAATTTGAATTTCACGTCCAATTTTAAGGCTCATAATTTTTTCCTCCTTTCAGACAGAAATTTCTCTTTTAAAGTTTCAGCGAGCTTGAGGACTATTGAAAGAGCAGATCAAATTGAGCTTATGATTTTCTTGTCGAATAATAAAATTATTCATTCCGTTATGCTTATATGCACAATTGGCTTCTCTTTTTCTTGTGAATCTGCATATGCTGTATGCCTCAAAGATATTCATGTATGAATCATTTGTTATTGATTACAAGTAAAATGAAATGTAAAATCAGCATATACATTTAATTCTCAACGTAGGTACATGGCAAATAATTACCGCTTAAGGTCCAAAAATATGATCCTTTGCAATTGGGCTGAATGGACATTTTTTATGTTTTAATTCTTCTGCAATTTCATGGATCTTTTCTGGAGGTAGAGCTCTCCATCGACAGTGTGGAGAGCAATACTGCTTTTCATTTTTATTAATCTCACTCCCACATTCAGGTTTGTCTTTTCCTTCAGATTGTTGTTTACCTTGAACACCTTTATCAACAAGAGAAGAACGGTCTGTCATTTTTTCCCCCTGGTCTCCTGATTGTAATTTTGTTTGTAGCTAAAATATATATGTATATCTATGTTTGTTTTGTTTTTTTAATTGATCGAAAATTTATAGGATTTTTTTTTTATTATTATTGCCAGTAAGATGCTGAACAAGATTACGAAAAAGAATGTTTTTCTGGGCAGTAAGTCAAAGAGAACTACTTCTTTCGAATAATAATGAAGTTTCTTTGCAATTAATGACGAGAAATTCTGAGGACAATGAGTAAGTAGCAAGTTTATGCTACAAAAGCGTCTATCTCAATCTCCCCACATTTTCATCCTTATCAAATCTATATTGCATTTGGGTAGAAAATTCTGTTAAGTTCGTAGAAGAAGGAAATTATTGCCCATAGTTTTCGTAGATGAGAGTTAATTCAATCCACTTCAATAACAAATGATGAATCACTAAATTGTTATAAACTAACTGCCCAACATAATTAAAATAAATGTTAAGGCTGAGTTTCAAAAAGGTGTACGTACTACTGACCATGTAATACGATACATTTTCAGCAGAATAAAGTGACACCGTGCAGCCAACTTGCCTATCCTTTCAAAGTTAAAACTCTATTTTTCATTCTTAGGCAGCATAATAATAACATTGACTGAGGTCATATTAATTAATTGAGGAGCAGGCGTTTTGCTCTCGGACAAATCTTAGACATTTGTGATCTTCATTTTGCTGACTAGAATGAGCATAATTGCGGCATTAAAGTCAGTTCGATTAAGAAATAGAGTTAAGCTCTGAGTCTTTTAATACAAAGCTGAAAGTTCTATGGTGATCATTAAGAGATTTGAGATCTAAATTGTAAGCATATTGACAATTCCACAGCAACCAAAAAATGAATAAGCAACTTTGTTCTATCGTGGTTAGAAAAAAAGTCTAATCGACTCTTAAAATCAAATGAATTTATTATTAATCAATTTATGGAACAAGCAAAAATTGAACCCCTTCTTTCAAAACTTGAGAATTATTCATCCGTCACTCTTAGAGATTCTAAGGCTCAAAAAGGAGAAGGAGACACCATTGGAAGATTAAATTCATTTGAAACCTGGAAATTTTACTTTGATCCAAAAGCAGGGATGTATATACCAAAAAATAACGCATTTTTGCAGGAATCTGAAGTTCAAATCTTATTCAGAAAGATCTACAACGACATAGGAAGTGAACTCACAGAAGCTGGAAAGCAGATGATCAAGCAAAAGCGAAAAAAGAAAATTTCTTTTTGTATAACTTTTTTCGCAGCAATGGTTTTCTTGCTATTGAAAGCATTCCCCTCATCGTTTATCAATTACTATACAACACTCTACAACACAGTAATCGGAATCGGATTGATGGCTTTCCTCTTTTTCCTCGCAAAAATGTTTGGTGAAAAAGAGGGTGTATCTCATGACATCAGAGAGAAGATCGATCTGAAAATTACAGACATCTTGATCTCGCATAATAGAGAATATATTAGATACCATGGATTCTTTTGGTATAAGGATTCGGATTGGACGACCATAGCAATGGAGAAGTTTCCTTATCATCATCAGGAAGATAACAAATATGGAATATCAATTGATTTTTTAGACGAGAACGCTAACACCAACACTCCAAGGAGCATTGAAATGAGAGAGATTAACAAAGGGTCATCTCATTTTCATTTTAAAAAAGCACCATAATTAAATTGTTTCGAGATAAAATGGTTTGTAATAAGTAAACAACTGTCTCATTCCTGTTGAGCAGGATTACGTTCCAATGCTAGAAGCCTTTATATTTCTTGATTTGGTATTCCATTTCCCAATTTTTGTATTTCGGCACGAATGAGTCCACTAATTTATACAGTCATTTTTTTTGTTTTTTAATTTGCAAAAAATATTCGATTTTCTTCATTTGAAAATCACTTTTTCGAAAGCTATTTGAGCTCATCAATTATATCTGCGATCGACCAATTTGATGGCAGGAAATATCTTATAGGTAAACCATTTATAGTGACTAATTTTTTAGTCTAAAGTCTATCCAGCCAGGAGTCTGAATTTCCCATATTCTGTTCTTTCAATAAATGAATCGAATCTTGTTCGAAGACCGACGATGAAGTGACATAAAATTCATTAATTGATCACAACATATTTCATGATCACAACATAAATCGCATTGTCGGAATATTTTCAATATTAATATTGAGAAAGTGATAGGCATTTTGAAATGCAATTTCCGGTTTCTAAGTAAATAGTTGTTGTCACACAATAACCATAACTTTTCTCAAAGCTGCTTCAAGCAGAAAATTACTGAGAAATCTTAATATTAAGATGGTATCAATCTTTATTTAAGAATTCAGAAAATTCTGCAAGGGATATCTATGGTTTTTAAAAAAGGCTGTGAGCGACGAAGATGGCCAAATTATTACCTTCTCATCTTTGTTCTCATCTAAAGCTCCTAAGAGCTCCGCCCAGTCAGACTCCGGAACTCTGCTGGCTCCTAGATAAACCGCCAATTCATTCTTTGTCAGGTATCCGCTACCATCCTAGCCCAATATTAATTTCTTTTCTAAGAGATCCAAAAATAATTACCAGATCGAGAAGTTTAAATGCACTAATAATGCTCTTCCTCGTAATTAGAACTGATTTATCAAACATCACCATCAGAAATTCTACTATATATGAGCTTTTATCAGACTTTATCATTTCCACCTGTAAATGAGATTTCATTGGATTTATCTATGTCAATTGCACTAAATAGAGCGTTCATTTCTTTCTGAGCCGCAACTGGATCGTTCCTCATCTTCGAATATTCTTTGAAAAACCTGTGAAGGAGAGAGAGAAGAAATTTTTTTACTTGCAAGCATTTCAGGTTTCGACAAAACTCCATCAAGATTTGTATCGAAGACTTCAAATGAGCTTTCGAAGTATAGCTTTTCCGCAGGAGACATGATTCTATCGATGATAAACATTAATAGCAGCTGATGGATTCTATTCTTTATCTTAATATGGAGATGTAGGTTAAAACTAATGATTAGGGAAATTAGTACTCTGAATCGTCTGAATCTCTCAATAATTTCATTGTTAACTCCTTTTTGTGTGTTCTTTTTGAGCATTAGGGGGTTTCTCAAGGCTTCATTTGCTCTAATCCTGTCCTTTGGATTTGTCTGCAAAAATGCCTGCAAATATTCTTTCATGTTGGCAGACAATCCTGACATCGCCCCTTCTTCAGAAAAACATCAGAACTCACACTATCTTGCAGATAGCATACTTGAGTGGAAGTTTGTAATTAGAGTGAAATCGGGTTTGGGATTGTCTTCAAGGGTAGATCGAATATCTCCTGCAAGTAGGCTGTATAATATCATGCCGCAGGACCACATTTCGGATCTTTGATCGTATTTTTTCGATTCGAAGGTTTCAGGAGCACTATACCAATACTATTGAATAATGTTGAATTAAAATTTAAAAGTTCATTCTACCGCAATGGGACTTCGGGGCACTTTCTCCTCAGGTTTCACTTTAACAGCAGAGAAGAAGTCAAATAGTTTAAGACTGCTGGTTTTCCCTTCAACCGCAAAGAAGAAGTTTTCTGGGATTATTGCTCTTGAATAAATTGATAAATTCATCAGAATATCAAAGTTCGGACCTGTGAAGAATATGCCTTTTGTGAAGGAAGGCCACCACAGCGATTATTTGTCTCATGATTGTGATCACAGTTTGCTCAGAGAAACTGCGAGTCTGTTTCATATGATCGAACAGAAGGCCACCAGAGAGCTCTCTAATTATATTTTTAAAGTGAATACAGCGATAAATGGGAGCATCAAATACTCGTAGATCAGGTAATAATTGTTCTCATCTTCGAATAGTTCATGAATTTTAGCGATGTGAGGATGATCGAGTTCCTTTTGAATTGCAATCGATTCAAAGAAATTCTCCACTACTGTTTCCTTTTTTATTATTCTCATTAGACCATGAGCGCCTAATAAAATTAGAGCGATTATTTTTATTTTTGTTTGAAGGTTACCTGAAGCAAGATTTGTAACAGGGTAGACCACAGAATTAGGAACTATTAGCATTTATTAACTTAAGGGGTATTATGACAACGATTACAAGTCATTCGATTTTTGTGTTTCTTGTAGACCTGGCCAATTGAAAGGTTATTCAGCGGCTGGAAGGACCCGGAATTGATTTGAACTTCGCTGCTGAGGCCTTTCAGTCTTCCAACGGTGCTATAAGAGGGTTCTGTATCAGGCATAGTATTCTGAGTAGAAACCGGCTCTTTTTCTAACTCCTTACGACTTGCGCAGCAAGCTTGTCCCATTTAGATTAATTTTTATTTTGGTATTTGAAATAAAGAAAGAGCTTTGAGGATTTTAAGGGGGAGAGTTATCGGCTTGAAAAACCTCACTCAATACCATTCGGCCTTGTGCAAGTACGAATAACAAGGCTTATTCAAGGTAGAGTCAACCTGGTTCAGAAAGGTCCCAAGATTTGGATGGCGTTACAACAAAAAACGGATAAGCTAAGTAAAAAAAAAAACAAACTGGGAAAGTAGGAATGGCTGTTTGAAGTATCAAAGTTTCTCATAATAAATATCGAAAACCTCAGGAGAGATGGGAAAAAATTAGCGAGTTTTTCCTGTAGGATCCATATTGTTGCATTTTTTTTGGTAAGGTTTGTAATTTGATTAAATCTCATTAGTTATGAAAGAACTATTTAAATATCAATAAATCCTTGAGATTAAATCAATTAAAATATGTAATCTTGTTTCTGAATTTCTGAAGGGGGCTAACAAAAAGTTAGACTAGGCGTTGTGAATAGAGGAGAGGGAATTGATTGCTGATTTCATGAGTCTCTTTTTCTACAGAAGAAATGGCATTGAGGAATTTTTTTTAGAAACATTAATTAATCTGGTGGAACTCATTATTCAGAGACCTCACTTCTTGCAAAAGCAAGAGAATATGGAAGCGAAAACGGGACCACCAATCCTTGGTATAACACTTGAAGGCTTTCATTCATGAGATCAGCGATATAATTTATCTATGAGAGAGAGATATATTTGATATATATTCATTAGGTCAGTCGGTTTATTTAATGACCGTTGTTGAATCATTTCATACCTTTTAGGTTTCCAACAAAGGTTTGATTACATAAAAAGTGCTCTATTGTTTTTCAACTTTGCCAAAAAGTTTATTAGGAATGGACAAATCAGAGAGCTCAATCAGAAGATTGATAATTTTATTTTTCAGGTTGAGCTAGTTCTCTGGGAAAAGTTTGCAAACTTTTTCAACTGTTGATAGGTCATATCTTCAGAAAGAAATTTTTTATGTACAATTTCTTCTCAGCTAAAACTGATTTCACAAAAGAATTACATGGTAGCAAGCTTTGGACGCAAAGATTTATTCAGCCAATTCACAGTGGCAAGAGCTGCAGCATAAAATTTCCATGGATAACCTCGAATGAACTTATTAAACTAAAAATGACCCATAAGGCTCATTTTGGTTTGAGGAGATTGGCAATTGAATACGATCTCGATTCAAGAAGAGTGAATTGCTATTTCCAAACCTCGCAGCCATATTTTGAAACATCAATAAATATATTTAAAAAAATTCTTTCATGTTGTTTCGAATAATATGCAGAAGTTATTGCAGAATATTGCTTCTAACAAGTGGGGTGCGCCTTGGTAGCCGTTTGACTTGGAAAGGTATGCATTTAATTTATTTCCCCTTCAAAAAATTTCATTGGAAAAATCTTCTTCAAGTTAATCCTCAAGCAAAAATAATCTAAAATAGATTTCATTCAATAAAAGGGCCAAATGAATCAGGCAATTCAGAAACCTAAGCGTGTAAAGCCAGTGGATTCTTCCAAAAAGAAAGAGAAGGAAGGTGCCTCACCAAAAGGATCTGCTGAAAAAGAACTTAACATCCACCCACATTCTAAAAAAATCAAGAAACCTATGAAACCGCAAGTTTCTCGATTTAAGAGAGACAAATTTGGCAAGATTGTCTTTGAAAAAGAGACTGAAGAAGAAAAGAAGAAATTTTTTGAAGAGATTGACAAATTTGAAGATTTTGTGAGGACTAACACTTCAAAATACAAAAAGATTCGAAAAAAGACGATTGAAGTTGTGCAAGCTGATAAATCGAACTTAAAAACAGCTGTTAAAGCTCTACTTTCACACTATGTGGAACTAAAACGCAAGCTCAATCTCATGGAATTAAACCACGATTTCATTAATCTCGAAATCACATTGAGCAAAGGTCTAGAAGCATATAATATCAAACCTATCCAAATGTAACCTTTTTGTTTCTCCTTGTTTTGGAACTGATACTTGTTACAATTCAGACCTATTCCAAATCCAATATATAAAGAGGAGTATGGTACCGAAATTGGCATCATTTGTAAAGACGGTGCCAACTTGTTAAAAAATCAGCCTAAGCTTCCAATGCTTAAAACGGTACTTTATCTCATAACACTTTATCTGATTGAAAATTATTGATGTAGGTAGTTAATGTGGGCAAGCTTCTCAAAGAAAGCAAAGAAATCAAGAAATTCGTGAAAGAGAATGATTTGTATTTCTGCGATCATCGAGTGTACAACTTACTCAAGAAGAAAGCAAATAAAGCGTTCTTTCAAAAGAAAAGGTAGACTTTGTCCCTGTTAGAAAAGATTTCATCCACTTAAACTAATAAAAAAACTAGAATTCCATATCCTATCGAATGTGATAACGTTCCGTCCTTTCTGAAAGACGAATTCAAAACCCACGAGGCTTATTTGAAAAATCTAAGTTCGCACACTTATTTCTGTATAGGAAACGGGCCGACCTTGTAAATGATATTTCTTATTGTTGGTTCCGTCTGATCCAGCCTCTTTTTTAGTTCATTGAAGATAGCGAGGGTCTCTATGGGTGTGAAGGAAATATGCAAAAATGTTCTTCACGGGATTTACAATACAATTCCACACATCCTGCGTTTTGCGGAGAAGCATACTACGATCCAGCAGATTTCTTTGAGGACAGTTGACTCAATATCAATTGCTTTTTACAAAAACGCAAATGTTGAAGTTGGTGTGAATGATATGCTATCCGAATAATATTATAGCTAAGAGTAGTATTATAGTAGTAGTATTAGTTTCAGGCTCTTTTCTTATGTAAAAAATTGCCCTCTGCATTTGATGTTTAATTTTCGAGCAAATATGATTATAGCTGAGACTTTTTGTTTCTACGTATTGCATTGAATATGCTTCTGTTGATTTGATTTCGACCTCTTGCCCTAAAAACTCCAAAGAACTTATAATTACTGAACTGGCTGGCTGTCGATGATACACATGTTATGACGCTTAGCAGTACGAATTAAATCCATCGAGTGCTTACTTAAACAAGTTGTATAATGAAAAAACTTTGACATCCAGGAGAAAGGTAACTTTGATAAACTATCAATGCGTGAGCAGACCTATAAAAAAATTCTTTCCCAATATGGACTCTGCAAAGATAATGAGTAGAGCGTACCAAAACAAAAACTAATTGCTAAACTGGAAAATTGTTAATTTTTCGTGATTCTTAATAACTTCTTGCACAACTATGTAGCTCGACTCTGTCGAACGAAATTAACACAACCAATAAACATGTACATCTAGTTGTAAAGTATTCAATTATATACTTAAACTTCATTTCTCTCTATTCGAGATCCATTTTGTCTCGAACGTCTCTGAAGAAAGGATGCTTCAACGCTTCTTCAGTGGTTATTCTTTTTGAAGGGATGTACTCAAACATTTTATACATTAGATCAAGGAAGTTATCCATATCCTGAATGGTAGCTTTGAATTTGGCAGAAATGTCCGGACGAGGGTAAGTCTTGAAATCGTTGAAGATTTTCGGATCGAAAGGCACCATCTTTGAGAACTCTTCGTATTGTTCCACAGTAGGTGAACCCAAAACTCTGAAGATAGAGAACAATTGATCACCTTCAGATTTTCCTTGGAAAATGGGTTCTCGGAGCGCCAATTCCACCATGATGCATGCAGTAGCTAAGTTATTTATGATATATAACTTCAAACCAAAAGATGTATTGATTACCCCAAATATCGATCGTAGTGTCATACTTGGCGACACAGAGAAGGAGCTCTGGAGCACGATAGTATCGAGAGACTATGTAAGGCGTATTCTTTCCAGTAGAGTCAATGACTTTAGAGCTGCCAAAATCACAGATCTTGACAACTTCTTCATCATTTATGAGAACATTTTCTGGTTTAAGATCTCTATGCGCAATGTCTATCAAAATCAGCAAGCTGTCGTAATTTTTTTTCTACTTCTATTATGGCAATGTCGAAGCCCCTTTAGGATCTGATAGGTGTACCATTTGACTCGTCTTTCAGTAAATATCTTCTTCTGCTTGTTGTATCTTCCAATCATGCTCTCAAGGTTATCAGTCATATATTCGAAGATGATATTTTGAATCAGCTTTCCACTCTCGGTCTTTGAATAGAAGAAATCCTAAGAGGTAGTAGGCTCAGAGAGATCAGAAATATTGAATGTGTGTACGATAATCTGAACAATATTGTCACAATTTTTAAGCTCAAAGAGGATTTCATATTCTCTGCTGAGTTGAGATCCTACTTTTTCTACTCTTTTCAGAGCGACTTTTTTTTTATTCGTTGGGTCCCAAGCTTCGAATACGTATCCTTTAGTTTGTGAAAAGCAATTAGAGAAGTAAACAAAGCAGAAGGTACCAAAACTGCCTGAACCAACTACGCGGATGATTTCGTAGTTTGGGAGAGAAATAAGAGGCTTGCTAGAGAGCATTTTCAAAGTTACAGAGGAGAGTGAGATTCAATTGTTGAGTTATTTGGGTTTGATTCTAACTCATTGATGCAGAATTTATATACCTCAAGCCGTTATACTAAATTCAATTTTTTGATTCAAATTTAAAATTTTGGCGTATTTACAATCAGTCAACGGATTTTTTAATTTCTATCGGTATGTAGAAAATTCAATTTGCAAATATCCAACTTGGCAAAGATATCTATAGTTGAAAATAGATTGTGAACTCTCAGTCCAATGATTTTGCTGAGATGCGAGTAATGCTTTTCTTTCTACTGTTGTATGCAAAATTTCACTTGCTTATCAATTATTCCACTAAATAGGCAATTTTCCTTCCTTCTCACTTCGAGAGATACATAATCTAATTCAGCATCATTATGGACATAATGAAAAAAAAAATATGAAGAAGAGTTGCAGTTTTTTTTTTTCAGATTTCAGCTGAGAAATGTTTGGAAGCTTTTTACCTGCCTCCGTATGGGTGGATAGCAATGATCAGTATTTGGACCTTCAACAACCAGATCAATTTAATTTTGAAGTTTTATCCGACTTTGAACAGAGTTGCGTTTAGTATTATCATTGTTATTAGTACCTTTTCTGTTTGATAGAGTTTGATAGGATCTATCAATCACTGATGAAATGCTACTATTTATCGGATAAAGTCTTCTGTCATTAGTTACAGGGAAAGAACTATTCCTTAGACTGGATAGTGGATGTATAAGACAGAATTGAAGAATATATAGGTAGTCGATGCTTCTAGTTCTTAAAAGTCAACATTTCGTTAGTTTGTTCGCTTTTACGCATTGATATGGTGGAAGAAGACTATCTAATTGCCTTCCAAAAGACTACAATTTCATGGGGCAGATTAACAATAAATATTCACAGCGAAGGAAGTCATTTGAATATTTTTCAAGATTTAAATTATAGAAATTTTTTTCACTATAAGCCAACTTGGAATTTGATCCATACTTCTTTTTGGTATATTCATTGGATGATACTAGTTCAATATGAAAATCTCTTATATCAATCACTAAGCAATTATCATCAGTGTTTTCTTCTTATTTAAGATTTGTTTAAGCTCCTCATTTTAACAATTATTTTAGCCAATATTCCAATTTCTGAAAGAGGCTTATCCTTTCAACAGTAATACCAATTCATAGATTTCAGAACACTTGATAGAAAATAATAGGAATTCTGTATAGTTAAAGCTAGCAAAATTCTCATAGTATCCCGGGTGCGCCCTAAGAAAGGTCATCGCTGTGTTTTTTGGATCTCATGCTTATTAAAGAATCAATTTTTAAGCTGTTGATATCTTCGTCCTTGGAAGCATTTTTCTTCGAGCCCTGCTTATCGTCGGTCTCTTTAGGAGCATTCCCATGCATAGATTGAAATTTTTTGCTGTGACTTACGAACTTGCGGAATGCAAATGAATCTCCGATCTTTGGCAACTTAAACAATGCATTAAGATATTTTTCTAGCCCTTTCATTTTTGAATCAACACTGGTTCTGCTCCCGAATTCATTATATTTTGCAGGCAACTCTGGAAGAAGATATGAGTTAGCAGAGAATCGCATTTGCAACGACTTGTGGAGAATCTCAAAGTCTTTAAATTTTTTGTAAATCTTCTGTTCATTAATCTGCAACGAAGGATCTATCCGTGAATATTCTATAATACGAATCTCAAATTCTGTAAATGGCTTTTTATTGTCGAGAACTATGATGCGGTTATCTCTAATTTCAGCTCTTTGATTGCTGAAATCTTGCAGTTCTTCGTCACCGTAAATAACGCTCATATACTCCTTTTTTAATTTGATGAAATCTTGAACAGCTTGCGTTTTGAGGAAGAGTTTCTCATTTAAAATGATTTTTAAGAATTTTTCAAGTCCATTTTTCCTTTTAATGAGCACAGCCTGGTCATGTCGAACCTTTTTGGAAGGGAGACGAGGAGGTTCACCACGAATTTCTTTGGTTAATTGATTACGTAGTTTTTCAAAATCGCTATATCTTTTCACTATCTCCCAAGACTCAGCTGGATTTTCACTGAGGGTTATTGAAATCACAAACTCATAATGATCACCAAAGGCCGCCTTTTGCCATTTTGGTATCGTTACTTCAAAATATGGACAGAAGGAGGAATCCTCAAGGTGCACGTTGTTATGAGTTGAACCTCCTCGTGGTCTAACTTCGTTATCAGAATCCTCATCTTCTTCTTCGTCAGAGTCACTTTCTTGTTCGGTTCTTCTTAATGAGTTTTCAATTTCCGGAAAATTGTTTGAACTTGTGAGATCGTTATCCCCCATTGACTTTTGTGCTCCAGGTTTGGCACCACCTCGAAACTTCTGCATTGAGATTTGTTGTTGATTCCAAAAGAGAACTTTTTTGCGGAGAGACTCGGGGATATCCAGAAAATTCACGAGCTGTATTGGTATCGCCTCTCCGCTATTTAAGAACCCATCAAGGAAATTTTGTAAAATTTTCACTGATGAAGAGATAGAATCTGGATCGTCATTGACAGATAACCCACCGAGTAGTGATCCAAATTGCTGGCTTTGACTCATTAAGCTGGAATTAAAATCCTGCTTCAAGTCTTGCTCAAGCCGTTGGAATTCTTCCAGATTGCGATTTATCTTGTATTGCTTACCAAAAGTCTTAATGAGAATTTGGTAGTGAATTTCTTTTCCTTGGCCTTTTAGTCGCTGTTTCTGGATCACTTTTTTCGAAATATGGATAGTCAAATCAAGTTTCTTTTTTGGAACATGGTCAGTGAAGGTTCTGTCTCGCCTACATAGTTAAATAACTGAATTCACTTCTAATGAAAATGAGCGCTTACTTTTCAAAGCCAATTTTTTTTCGACTCCATAGTAGAGAAGTGCCCCTTTCAGCGATTATTTCACTTCGGCTTGCATCGAATGAGGCTTCTTCATCTAGATACTCAGGGTCATCAAACTCGTCCCTATCTTGAGGGTATTTGTACTGCATACCGACACGAATGAGCAATAGGAGACCTTTCAATGTATCATGTACAAGTCCTACTGTCTCGATTCCTGATCGCTCAAACACATTGTAGGCTATGGCGGATAATTCGGCCAAAAGAATGAGACTCCAGCTCACCAAATGTATAGATCTAAGGAGTGCGAGCCTTCGGTAGTAGCAAAATAGGATTGCACGTATTTCAAACCCTATACTTGCTACAGCAATAAGGAAAATCCATGAAAGTGATTTGGCATTGCTGAGCCAGAAGCTGCTGAAGAAATAACTCAATGGTATCGTCAATAAATAAGTGAAGATCAAGAAGCTGTCTAATATGATTCGAAAAACAAGCTTTCGGCTGTGATAAGGCGTTTTATGGTCTGCTGTTTCACGGTTTTGATAAAGACGGAATAATGTACCAACCAGCAGGTATATGAAGAGCAAAGGAGTGATGATCAACTGTGTAATTATACCAAAAACAGGAACCTCTTTGGAATCGTCTTCTTCAAACATTTTAATTTTTTAATGCTCAAGATAATAACACTTTACGACCAAAAATTCAGTATGAGCTGGTCAAACCCCCTTGATGTGCTTTTTCTTCATGATATAAGCATTTGAGATCGCATATCAACTACTATTACGACTCTAGAAGCTACTTTACTAATAGAGCTAAAGAAATGGTGTATATGAATTTAGTCTCTGATTTGGCTTAAAATCCAAGTTTAGACTGTGGTAGACCAGAAGTTTCGTGGAAATATCTAAAATATAGAATATAGAATCTCAATTCATCTTTTCTTTCGGAGTCTGTTTCGAGCACATCGCTTATCTCTCCTCAGTACGTATTTAACAAGAATGCATAAAATAATCTCAGCAAGAATGCATTAATTACTTCGATAAATATTAACGATAATTTTGTGATGGTGTACCATTCTCTGAACATAATTTATTTCTGTTCTGAGAAAAACAATGTAGCTAAATGAGTTCATTCATTTCCCTGAGATATGCTGCAGGATGCTTTGGTTCTCACTGATACTTCTATCCAACTGACGAATTTCTTTTCTGTTCATCACTTCAAAATTTTATCACATATAAGAGCATTCTTTAAGGCAGTTGCAACAGTTAAATTTGGAACAGGCCTGACCGAGTCATTTTCGAGAATCAAATAAACAAAATTTCCATGCAATTTCACTGCTGAAAAATCGTTTGACTGAATTTCCTTTGATTCAACAAGATATTTTAACCCCTCGCACTTGGGTTGATTTTTTCCAAGGTAATTTTATGGCCTCACAGTTGCTTGCCGTACTGTTTTTATTTATTTGAATTTTATTTTGTCACTGCTCAGTTGACTTTGAAAAAAATTAAAGTATAGACAAACTTCGTATTAAGGATTGAGTGCTTATGATGCCTAAATCTAACTAAGAAAATTTATTTCGAGTCATAGTCTCAGGGAGCACTAACAGTGTAACTAGGATGCGAAGGAATTAAATGTTCTCTCATGAAGACTCGAGCATAGCTATTCTTAATCTGTTAGTCCTGGCTTCTCTGAATTGAAGAGAAAAGCTGACCACTTCTGAGTAGGTTTCAGATGAAAATTTTTGAGAACTAATATTGCACCAAAAGCGCAACAAAAAGTGAGAATGTGCGGAGGAGTTCACCTAATATTATCGCCGATAATCTCCTTTAACTAGAAAAGCTCAATTCATAAAAATATGCAGTGTTCACCTTTGAAATTTTGTTCCTCGAGGTTGAACTTAGTGAAGCTGTCCAGGATTAATTGCTAGCAACTACAGTCTTCTTGGAGCAATCCAAAAGTATCAAAAATTCAAATTACTGGCAAATGTGTGTCTAGATTCGGAGAGGTTTTTACCCTAAACATTAAACTTGAAGTGAATAAGACATTCATTCTCAGTGGCACAGCTACACTAGAACGAAATGAGAAGAAGTACATGGCTGGGTACAAAGCTAATTCTTCTGCATACAGCCGAGTGCAACGGCTGAATAATTATAAATTTCATTGTGCTTTGTTGTGTGTTGAATTTGTACCATATACCTTCACAATGAGCCTTTTTATAAAATTTTCTTAGTCGATGATAGATAGCCTTAAACCAATTAATTATCAGCATTCCCAAAAAAATTTACATTTGGAGAAATTTCTCAGCTCTGCGAAAAACGACCTTCAAAGAAAAAGTATGAATCGTTTAGATCCAAAGTGGATCTATGTTCTGAATCTAAAAAGACATGCATTATACAAATTCTCTTTATCAGAAAGTAATGAAACCTCATCGAAAAGAGATCTCATTTTATTCTATAATATATCCTTGAAGGAAATCCAAAGTAAAAGCAGATTTCTTGTCTGTATAATACAGGATTAATACCAATTATAATTTATTCAGCATCGATACCCTATGAACATTAGTTTTCATTAGGATCAATGAAAAAAATTTTTTTCCTTCAGGACTTGAACTATGAATCTGTTTTCAAACAAGCTTTGAGACCCATAGCATGCATTCTTCAAGAAAGCAAGCATACCTAACCGTCTAGCCCTTTTCAAATTAATTCAGATCCTGGATTTAATCGACACAAACTTCATCGATGCTCTGTCCAAGAACAGAGCATCGATGCTTCTTTAATGTGTCTGCTTTTTTTTTTGTTATTTGTTTTTTGTTTCAAAATAGAATTATTGAAGTACCTTCCATTTTGTATCTCATGATATATTTTTAGATTTCCAAACATTTTAAATAATATACTATGAAATTTTTCAGGTCTTTTCCCTCATTCAAACCGTTGCTGCCGAAAGATTGAAATATTTAAAACTGATTCGATAAGGTAAATTTTCTTAATGAAAAATGCAATATTGTAATTAGCTTATTCTCAGGTCAGTTTGAGCTCTTGACTTTTTGTTTATCGTTTGACTAATAACTTGAGATATAGTTGTCTGGCACTTTAGAGGTATATGATATTCTATGCATGCATAAAAAAATCTTCAAGTAAGTGGGTGGGTATAAGCAAAACTTTCTGATCTCAGTAAGACAATTATAATCTTAATTCTGTCGCCTTCAGATCAAAGAGCAATGATATCCAATTTGCACCAAAATATGAATTACAGTCTACGCTTTTGGGCCTACTCTAATTTCAACTGACCTCAAGAAAAGATCCTTTTTCCAAACAATTCTGGAATTTAATCGGTAAAGTATTTTATATGCAAGCGCTCTGGATTACAGCAATCTACCAATGTCAACTTCCAAAAATATCAATAATAAATGTCTACGAGCCCATGGATAAGTTAAAAGTTGATGAATATACAAGCTAGCTTATCAAAATTATCATCTTAACCTGATGTGAATTTGGTGACGGCTTTGGTTCCTTCTGAAATAGCATGCTTTGCGAGCTCACCAGGAAGAAGGAGCTTCACAGCAGTCTGAACCTCTCGGGAGGAGAGAGTGTGCTTCTTATTGTATCTAACGAGCTTGCTAGCTTCCAAAGCAATTCTCTCATAAAGATCCATAATGAAAGAGTTCATGATATTCATAGCTTTCTTGCTGATACCGGTTTCAGGATGGACTTGTCTGAGGACTCTGTAGATATAAATGCTGAAGGTTTCTTGTCTTCTTCTCTTTGGGGCCTTCTTATCACCAGAGGCCTTTGGAGCCTTCTCCTTCTTCTCCTTGGTTGCTCCTTCAGTGGCGACAGTTTTCTTTGGTGGCATGTTTAATGCTTGTTAAACGACGAGATTTTTTTGATTTATATTTTTTTGATTTTGTTATTATCATTCGATGAAAAAAGTTATTAAATATTCGGAATTGGAATCCGAAAATGTGGGAATCTTGATTTTGATTGGTCGCCTGTTCCTCGAGTGCAAAAATTTTTGCGTTGAAAGTAGATTTAAAAGGACACAGTGATTGAAGCCTACCAAAAATCATTATGTTCGAACTAGATCAAATGACACAAGAGATAGCAAATGCCATTTCCGAGAATGAACTTTGATGAAACGAAGGTGGCATTAAAGAGTCGCAAGCTGTCGATCATCAACAATATTAGAAGAGCTAACAGCTTATTTATAAACACATTATATGAAGTGATGATTTGGGGACATCTCTGATCGATTTTGATTGCTCGACGTGGGAAAAGTTACAGTTAAACTCAACACTATAACACATGTAAGGCTGAGAAATATGAAATTCTCCGAAAATCAATAGCAATACTATTACAAGAGAGAATCTCTCACCTACTGTTCGTTCGGAGGCCTCAAAACTTAACAGTCTAGGCTTGAACTGCTCAGGAGAAAACATTTCTATTGGGATAATTTGAGATTTCAAAACCGTTCTACGAGCTCGGCTCGATTTTCTAGAAAAGATGGAAGACGATAAGAATCCGAAGTTTGTCCTAATTTCCTCATAATTCCCTCCAGAAATTTAAAAGAAAGCAGCCAGATACAATTTCATGAGGAAATGCTCTTGCGAAGAATATTGCCAAATTTGAGAGATGCAGAGGTCAATCCCGGATTTGCTAAGAGCGTCTTTGAAAACTATTCATAATTCCAGAAATTCAAATATTTCGAGTAAGCAATTGTGTCAAAGAGAGAAAGTATCCGAGAGATGAGCAAATCCTCGTTAAAAATGTGCCTGATTTCGAAATTTGAATTACAAATCACTCATTTGCAAAGGAATAGAAACGCGTTATTTGATTTTGTTCTGAGCTGTTATTTAGCAATCACATCAATATATGCTATAGGCTCAATTAATTCTGCAAAGATGAACCCAAAATGAAGAATTGATCGAGATTAGTGCTCTATTGAGAACTAAAATAAGCAATTATTCAGAATACTTATCAGATTGACTTCTCTCATATTGCTCAATCTTATCAAATTCAAGCATTTTTTTTTTCGCAATTCCTTTTCCTACTTTAATATTCCTATCATATCATTTAATAGTAATGGTGCTACAAAGGAGACTTTTATTATTATGATTTGTCTGTGCTCAGTTTTTTCAAATTTGTTGCTGAATCACATGACTGAACGTCTTCAAATTCAAAGATGACCAGAGAAGTTACGGTTCTCAAAGGATGGTCATTGAAGAAGGTAGGTGACCCGAATTCTTAGTTGAGTATGAATTCATTTTTGTTGTGATATTTATCAAGATAGTATTCCGTATGCAACGATTTTTGTTGTATAGCGTCTATCTATTAGTATCGATCACTCTCCAAAAATATCAGTTAAATTCATCCATTAAACATTTAGTGAATAATGCATGAATGCCAATATATATATCTACAACAACATCTTAACCTGATGTGAATTTGGTGACGGCTTTGGTTCCTTCTGAAATAGCATGCTTTGCGAGCTCACCAGGAAGAAGGAGCTTCACAGCAGTCTGAACCTCTCGGGAGGAGAGAGTGTGCTTCTTATTGTATCTAACGAGCTTGCTAGCTTCCAAAGCAATTCTCTCATAAAGATCCATAATGAAAGAGTTCATGATATTCATAGCTTTCTTGCTGATACCGGTTTCAGGATGGACTTGTCTGAGGACTCTGTAGATATAAATGCTGAAGGTTTCTTGTCTTCTTCTCTTTGGGGCCTTCTTATCACCAGAGGCCTTTGGAGCCTTCTCCTTCTTCTCCTTGGTTGCTCCTTCAGTGGCGACAGTTTTCTTTGGTGGCATGTTTAATGCTTGTTAAACGACGAGATTTTTTTGATTTATATTTTTTTGATTTTGTTATTATCATTCGATGAAAAAAGTTATTAAATATTCGGAATTGGAATCCGAAAATGTGGGAATCTTGATTTTGATTGGTCGCCTGTTTCTCGAGTGCAAAAAATTTCGTGTTCAATAATTTTGAAAAAATATACGGTAATTGAAATTGGGAGGGAATGTGTATTAATGTCGTTATTGTTGCTAAAGTATATATTATAACAGCTGATGTTGCTAAAACACGACGACCAGTGAAAAAATTCTTAACGACTTGACTCGAGTAGGGCGAAGACAATTCACAGAGAGCAAACAAATAAGGGAGCAACCAATTGATAGGGATCTAGAAAGAGTATTGATGGTTAGGAGATGCTTACTCTTGAAAAATTGATCCAAATATACATTTTGTGGGCTGGATGATTGATTCCCTGTAGCAGCAAGAAGGCCTTGCCCCCACAAATAAAACCAGCAATTTTTTAACACTCTCTCTCTCAAAATTCAGATCGTTTAGGGTAACATATCCAGAGCCAAGTTAACGAACACGGCTTATCTCTTTTATTATAGCTTTCTGAATACTGACGGTATAATAGATAGAGAATAAATAAACTCATTATCATGACACTGTTGCGAATCATTTTAACTTTGAGTGGACTCTTATTATCATTTTTAGTAGATCTCTCTCTCTTTCATGGGGTATCTGAGATGCAGAATTTTAAACTCTTTGTTTTCTGCCTCATCTGTCATTTTCAGACCCAGTACAGAAAAGAAAAACAAAAGCAACAAACATTCCATTTCTCAAATGCTCTCAATTTCGCTTTTTATTGTGCCCTTTGCCATTGCGAATTTCTTAGCTGAAAATATTCTCGATCAGAAAGTATTTCTACTACAAAGAAATAATCGAAAATCTGTTACATGAGAACCTATATTTTCTTAAGATGTAAATCCATCATAATGTACGAGAAAGATATTATTTCCATTTTCATCAGGCTACATTGATTTCGGTAACAAAATTTCAGCCTCAATTTCGGAAGTACAGTCGAGTCATAGATTTTATGAGCAGACCTCTGAAAATACATCTATTTTGATTTTTTTCTGGTAGAAAAGTAGACTGATAGTCGCCCTTTTTCTCATGAAATAGTGCTTCTTTTACTGATAAACAAAAATACTAAAAGCGGAGTTACTTGCTAAAAATGTTTTTTATATGAGGCAGAATTACTCTCAAACTATTTTACACAATAACTAACATTTAATATCAAAGTATAATCCAGGGCGAAAAAGAAAAGAAAAAGAAGAGCCAAGCGCCCTGATTCACTAACAAATACTTGCCACAACTAATAGTTGCAGAATTAATAGTTTGCTCTACTATTTAGTCTATACTTTACCCGACTCACATGATATGATATATTCTATTTAAAATAGATAGTATTGAAAATTTTATAATTATTGTTTTTTTCTTCAAATAAATATCAGCAGCAATGAAATTCCCCCCACAAAAAAGTAGATTGCGAGTGTAGTTGTTCTCACTCCTTCAGCGTATTAGATTGTTCAGAGCTATAATGTTTAAAACTCAATTCGAGAGAATAAAATGGTAGAAGTAAACATTTCGGATGTATTTGAATGAATGTATTGGTATACCATGAAGAAAACAAATAAAAAAATCAATTACATGCACTTACTAAGAGTAGAAGGTCAGAATAGCCTTAAATTTTGGTATTTTAAAAACAACTACCGTTTGAGAAAAAATTATATTTCTATCACAATCACAGATGTGTTAATTAAAACAAGTTGCGCGAATAGCAATAGAAATTCAAAAAGCTAATAAAGCAACAACACAGAATCTTTTGAATTTGACTTTATCGAAAATTGCTAAATCTGATTACAATTGTCATTGAACAAGAGAATATTCCATACTTATCTTCAGGAAAGAATGTATCATTTGTTAAAGAAATTATTGGCTTACCAAAATAATGACAAGGCACAAAAAGACAACAGTGACTTCTCCCTCTGATAAAGTTAATAACTCGTAGTCTACTATGATAGATCAGCAAATATTTGTAAAATGTTAAGTTTTTATCTCAGTTCTACACGCTCACTCATTAGTAGATTCTTCTTAGTCACATACTCTCCCTAATTATAATTTGATCCCATAGCTTTCGTATTTCTGCTCAACTCGATCAAGTATATTGTTCTTCAAATCGATCGCAGTATAAGTGAGACCTTTTTTACCTTGCTCGACCAACCAGAAATGGTTGTGGCCATGACCGAAGCTGTCAAATATACCAGTTGAATTTTCCATTGGCAAGCCATAGCACAATGCACCCCAGCAGCCTTCTCCAAGATAAATTGTACCATTCTCTTTTGGTACCCCTCCTTTGAGAGGTTTCGTTCTCTTCATAAGATGTGAATGATTTTCCCAGATACTCATATACTGGCTCCTATCGAACTCAGGGACCCAATATTGCAATCCTTGTACCACTCCTGAGGCTACAGGATCCCAGAGACCTGTTGACCAGAAAATGGGAACGTGATAGGAAGCAAATTTCGGCAGGGATCTATATTTTTCGCTAAGTGCACGCATCCATTCCAATTGTGGTCCGCTATACCCATAGATATATCCTGAATCGAGATTCAATTGTAACGAACCTCCCACCAGATGATAATTATAAGACTTTCTCTCATGGATATCTGGGACTTCTCTTGTAATCTCTCCTTTGGGACCAACTTTAGAATGCTGTGGGAAAAAAGTAAAATAGGGTGGTCCATACTCATCTTGTTTGATTGCTCTTATTGAAAGTGCTTCTACACCCGCGTCGTGATTTCCAACAGAGAGAATCAATGGAATCAGAGATCCTTTTACTTTATTCATATACTCGAACACTCCAAAGAATTGATCCCACGTATAATAGCAAGTGTCCATGCCGTTGTCATATGCAATGTCCCCACCAAGCACAATTAGATCGGGTTTATATTGTGCTGCCGTTCTCCCTGTCTCATAAGCTAGCTCCATGAACCCAGCATCTCCTCCCATAACGATCGTTACATTTCTTTCTGATGTATTAAGAGGCAATGTGTGATACTGGTCTTCAGCCTGAAGCTGGTCGTCGTAATATATTTTGATTTTATAAAGCGTATCGGGTAGCATATCATAAAGATAAGCAGAATGAATATTGCGTTGACCAATCTTTTCGACTCCTTTGAGTGCATATACTTTTGTTAGGAAACAGGATTCAGATTTGGAACTGTGATCTGCAGGTAAGCTATAGCAAACTTTGGATTCTTTGTGGGCGATGTTTGTTTGGAAATTAATGAAAACTGACTCAGAAGTATCTTCTGGTAATGTCGCGTATACATGACAAGGGCGGCCAACAGGACAAGCTTCAGGCAAAGTGAATTGTCGTGTGAAGCTCGTAGTGATAAGATAGTCCCAGGTTCCTGTTTTGAAAAAAAGATAGGCCTGACACATCCCACCGAACATGACGGGACCCAAAAAGAGCACTACAAGGACAGCGATGAGAGCAAATCCAAGTAAGAGTTTAGACTGAAATAATGTTCTCCGATGTATCGTGCCGTAGATTGAGAATCAGTGTTGTAGTGTAACACAATTCAATAGGAATTATCCTAAATCCATGCAGCACTGAGAAATATAGAGCAAGAATGCTAAAGAAAGTGAGTGAAGTAATGCAAGAGAGCCTATGAAAGAGGTTAGCTGGCAGCTTTGTGTTGTCTGAAATTTTTTTTTTCTTCCAGTATTTTGTCCCAATATGATTCAGGACGAATGATAAAAGGCAAAGCAGGCCAAGAGTTGGAAGTAGATTCACAAAGTGCTGTATCGCAAAGAATTCACGATACGTCAGATATTTTGAACTGTAGTAGTATAGGAATTCCGGAGAGTCCATTTTTAGTAAATGTCTTCTTATTCTTAAATTGATTTTGTTTTCGAATAGGAATTAAGATCTATTTATACCAGATCCTTTGATTATTAAAAAAACGCTCTGAACTGGTGTCAAAATCCATTAATAAATCGTGTAACTGTATTACCTGTTTAGAGTTTATAGGAGTGAATTCTGTTTAGTTTAAACCTTAGTATGGTGGAAAATTGTTGTATGGAGATTACAGCGTGAATAGTGGACAATATATGAAGACACAACGACTTTTCTTGAACTATATTTCGAAAGTGCTGAAACCCAAAGATTAAAAGAACATCTTTAGGACCTCCTAAATTTTAAACTCGATTCAATACTTACATTTGAAATGGGATCCATCAAAGTAAATCTGACTCTTGTTATTAAACAAACTTCAGTTAAACCATCAACATAGCAGCAAATTTTTCAGCTGCGTAAAGTTCGTTCGTTAAACAACTTCCTATTATCGTTGAGAGAAGAAGGCTTTCAGAAAAAACTAGAAAAAAAATGCTGAAATTAAAACGCTCAAATCAACTCATTAAATGCTAATTCTTCAGATAATCACTGATAAATAAGTTGATGCAGAGTACACGAATCAAACAAAATGACTCTAATTTAAAACCAAAGCTGCCTGGTGCTGGTTCTGGTCATAGCTACAACTTCGTCATTCCAAGCTTTCTTCCAGGAAAAGTTTTCAATCATAAAATCCTACTGCGAAATCAAAAGAAGAATCGCGCAATTCAAGAATGGTTACGAAAAGTTCCCAGGATTGTAGTTCAAAAGAATTTCAATCCGAGTCCACAGGCTGACAACCAACAACGGCAGAGCAGCACAATCCCAACAGAACAAAACGAATTTAATACATATAATAAGTTGCAAGAAAAAGAGCTTCATACGGCCAGAGATCATCTATTGGGTAAAGAGAAAATCGAAAGTTTGAAATTCAACTCTCCCAAAGAAAATCAAGAAGAGTTGGAAGCAGAAGGAGCTTCTAAATCCACAAGAAATAACGTTAGTGCCGCCCTCCTGATCAAAGTAGAAGCCCCACTAAGCAAGGATCAGTTTTTAAAGACTGCAAAATTAGAGAGTGATCTGAATCAGGTGGAGAAATATTTCCCGACTTATAACCAAAGAAGCAAACTTAATCTTGGCAAAAAATACGAGTTTAAATTGGCTGATAGCATAGATAATCAGCCTTTGGAGAAAAAGATCCCAAAGAAGGTTTCGCAATCTTATCGTTCAAAATCTGGGGCGTTTTTGAGCACATTAGATCGAGAGATTACAAAAGAAAATAGATATACAAATCAAGCGTTAGCTCTTAAACGCCCTACTGCCCTCAAGGATAGTGATTCGCGTTACTTCCTTGACGTTAAGCCTGTTGCTCTGCTAAAAAGTCCAATACAAAATCCCATGCAGAGAAAAAACTCTCCACAGACTCACAGAATTTTGCATTCAGGGACACCTCAAAAACAGCTTCCCATTGCCAATCTTTCTTCACGTGTGCCTGGCGAATATGCTGTGAAATCTAATCGGTCTCAACCTTTTAAATTAAACTCCTCGAAATCTACATCAAAATTGCCATTAGCTTTAGCGAGGGATGTTAGCACCAAAACTGATTTCAAATTGGCAAGTATTCCTCAACAAACTGATCGAGTAAATCCTCTGGATGCCAGGCACAATACTTCATTCAGTCTTTGTGGAGACACAATTAGCGATTCAAAAACTACAGAGACTGCCACGATGAGAGCTGAGTTTTCAAGTGATCAAAATATTTCGTCTTTGCCGAAGGAAAATCTACCTAATAAGACATTCTTGGTTCCAAAAAAATGAAGAAATAAAAGGAGTGTGACCTTCGACGAAATTTTCAAGAGACACACTTGGAAAATTTACAGAATATGGAAGGATAAGTGTGTATTATTCTCAAGCATACAGATAATTAATTTATTAATACATTGAATAAAGTTTTGCAAAAAAAAAAAATTTGCTTTGCCAAAGTTTTCCATTAAAATCCTGCAAAAATTGGAATAGTATTTCTTGTTCGACATGTAATTCGATATGGCAATCTTTGAGTGTGAAATATGAAAATAATGTTTAATAAATATAGATGGGAAGTTGTTCTTCTATAAATTGTAAATCGAGTCGTTTCGCAATTACATAATAGCTATTATTGTCGTTTTAGTAAATATTATCTTTCTAATATAAATCGGACTGGAGTTTGGCCACTTCGAAATATTTTGTTGTTGAGAACTTCCTGTTTACAGCTTTCAGGCTTGATTTAGGGGCGTTTTGAAACAATATCAACAGCTCTTTGGCACAACTTTTCAAATCATTCTCATCATACTTCGTATTTCTAAATAAGTCTTTGCTCCAGAGTTCCCGCTTCGTCAATTTATTAGCAAGATAAATAGCCGAGCATGCTAACACACTTGGAGAATACTTTTGGAGCTTATATTCCACCAACGATAACTCTAGCAAATATCTTGCAAGATTGTATCCCTTCTCATCGAGCTGAGCGATAAGATGGTATCTTTCAAGGAATCGGAAGGCCGAAGCGAATGTAAGTTTAAACGTGAGCGAGCTAAGTACTTTTCCTTCCATTTCTAGGATTTCTTTTGTGGTGTAAGCTCTGTCAGTCACATACGCAAAATCTTTGACTGGCGGAGGATAAATCTCCTCGTATTTTGCAGCTATAAACATGCAGGTGATTCCCAGAAGCTGAAGTTTTTGCTTAGAAGCTATGTTCTGAGAGAGGTAGCGGTCAATCAAGTTCACAGCCAAAAAGAGGGTTTCTGGTTGCAGTTTAAATTTGATGTGCACATCGACTAACCAATCAACCAAAATTGATCGCATTTTCTCGTTTAATTCAGTTTGAATCAAACTCATGTAAGATGGATTGCAAATATACTTCCCCTATTGAGAGATTCAATGAGAGATGAAAGATTTAGTAATACGATTTCATTTCTTTACCTCTTGCGATCGAAGATACTCGAATATCTCCTTGACATAACCTATCACATATTGTGGATTCCTCTCATATCTTTTATCAAAGCTCTCCACAGACATTTGCTGATATTTTACGTAATCTGTGTGTCTTTTGGCTAAAGGCCGAGATATGTATTCAAGATTATTGACCTTAGGCTGGTAAAGGCTTGTTGGTTTGACGTCCTAAATAAAGTAAGTATTAACAAATAAAACAATGATGATTTACGAGATCGTCGTTCTCTATTGCAAGATTTAAGTTAGTTAATTCGCGTCCGAATGTCCGATTTCGATGGAAAGAAGTTCCGTTTAGAGAATTTCCTCGACGATGAGATCTATAGTTCTCGTTCTGAAGCTGTTGAAATGATGAATGTTTGACATAAGCTGGAGATGATATACCCAGGCCCAAGGAATCTGAGACATTGACATTTTTTTCTGATTTTATTGTTAGCAATTTGAATAATTGATCGTTTATTAGCGGTAATATTATTTGAATTAGGCTTTCTAACTGTTTTAAGAAATTTTGTTGATATATCAAGCCAGAATAAATCGTACAAATATTCTGTCCCATGGAGCGCACTACGACAAGCTGTGTCCTCAATGGTCAATCTTTTGAAAAAGATGAAAAATTATTCATAACAACTTTGGAAAGAATAATCGCAGGTTTATGATATGTTTATATGGAATAATGAGAAAGATGCCTAACCTAGAAATTCTTTTTTACAAGACATTAACGAGCTATGCGCTGATAATCTTAATCTACTGGGAAAATGTTTTCCAGAAATTTGTAGAACCGTCTCACACTCATCACACAGATCTAAGTTGACAGGCCTTAATGCTTCGTTGTGAGCATTCTATAATTCGTACACAGCATACAGATTCGGTATGTTCGTCTCTTAAGGGAATCATGGATTTTTTTATCAAGATATTAAGTCCACATGTAACCAAATTAGAACATCTGGCAACGATGGCTTCCAAACTTTTATTTAATGATGATTGTTAACTGATATCTTTCTTTCTTACTGAATAGTCCAGAAAGTTTCCAACTTGTGTTGGTTGGTTGTTTACTATGTTATGGGATTGAATGTTGTTAATGGTACCGAAACAAAAACATTTTGTGGCAACTTGTCCTTTCGAATGGAAAATCAAAATTGGTTATAATGAGAATTCCAATGTGAAGGATCGTTTATCTAAAAGTTTACTTACATGCGAGAAAGTTAGTTTATCAGGCGGTTTCAGCTTATATTCATGATAAAGTAGAGCCCAATTTGATATTTTAATAATCAAAAAATTGTTTAATTAGAAAAGAACTGCGATATAGAAACAAAACCGAAGGTAATGCGTAAGATTAGTTTAATTATTTCTCAGGAATTTTGAGAAAGGTATCGTAGAATTCTCATAAATTGCGATTCCATCATTGAGTATTTAAGTTCAAAAGAATAATCTTGAGTATTGGTTTATATCAGAGTCTGAAATATCAACTTCATCGTCATCAAAAAAGTTCAATCAATTTGAAAAAAATCTTCAATGAAATTAATAGCGTAACATTGAAATTTTTTTTGATAAACCACCTGAATTCTTGATTGCTTATGAAATTTACAGGAGACCTACAATTACATAGTATTTTGATTGTTTTGGGATAAAGGAAGGAATCATGATTAATAATTAGTAAAATGCTGGCCATTATAGTTGAATGATATAAATACTAAGAGATGAAACATGAAATATGTAAATTATTATATTGTAGTATAATACTACAAAACAGTAGTATTGTATTATATTACTTCAATTATTTTCCTCTTGAAAATAGTGATCTTCGGCAGTTGAAAACATTTTTTGGTGCTATATTTTCTTTCCAACTTTAACTTTCGGTCATGTATCCATTAGCGACTTCTCCACTTTTTTTGGTAAGAAATCGTAACCAACATTCTTAAGTGTAGCACAATGGATAAAGAATTCGCGAACAGGCACCTAAACATTGGCAGGCAACTTGGTCCAAAATCTTCAATTTCTCATGGGATACAGAAACTAAAGGTCTGTCCGCGTTAGCGTGAACAAAGATCTAAAAAATGAAAGGTTAATTAAGAGGTCAAGTTGATTCAGACTGCAAGAAAACTATATATATATCAAGGGTGTCTCTGAACAAGATTAAATTTTATTAGCCCAAGACTTTCTTAAAAAGCAAAGCGCTTGCTGGTGTTACGAAAAATTATCCTAAGCAAAAGGTTTCGTTATAATCTAGATTGTATCAAGATGAATCCGATTTTTTCATAGAACAAACCAAATAAGGTTGAAAAATATAATTATAAATGCCATCTAAGACTTGAGAAAAATCCAGACTTAATCTTTAGTAGTAGCCTCTAGTGCTTGTTGTAGAATATGTGCTAGTACTAGTTGGATAATAATAGGTGTTCGTTGGGTAATAGGTGTTTGTTGGGTAATAGGTGCTATCCGTATAGTAAGTGCTGCTCGAGTCATAAGAACTGCTTGCATTGTAGCTCTGGGTTGGAGAGTAAGTACTTACTGAATGAGAGTAGGCGCTGGTTGGATAGTAAGTGGATGTTGGATAATAAGAGCTGCTCATATAGTAGCTGCTCGAATCGTATATGCTAGTCGGGAAATAAGTACTACTCGTATAGTAGGTATCTGTTGGGTAATACATACTGCTAGAATAGTAGGTGCTGGTGGGGTAATAAGTGATGTCAGTGCTCCAGGTTGGATAGTAAGTGCTCGTGTAATAGGTGTAAGTTGGACTTGAGGAAGGAGGATACAAGGTAAATGTGACGGTTGGGTTGCGCGCTATGCCTGAATTCATGTCAGGAACGTCGAGCGAGTAAGAAGCAGAGCCACTGGTTATAAACTTTTGGCTGTGTGACTTTCCGGATTTGTTTTTTCGAATCGCACCAACAAATACAGAGCATACCAGCAGTGCAATGATAAACGCTGTAATGATTTTCATTGTTTAGTAAGACCTTTCTGATTTTGATTTATCCTTTTTGCGAAATATATTTTTATAAATTACCAAAGAGCAGTCGGGTTTTATAGACGCAGCCAATGATCGTTTTCCATCCGTTTTCTTTTATTAACTAACTACAAACTGTTGTTAAAAGCCAATCATCATGCATTAGTTGTTTTTTCCTTATTTTTTTTTCCAGTTTCTTTGAGAAGTTACTTGCGATTTTAATCATTTCAAGGAAACGAATAATAAATTTAAATCCGTTTTTATTTATTAAAGAGATTTTTCATTTTGATCTTGTTAACCCAGAGTAAGGTTCATACTCTTCATCAACTAAAGGCCATTAACATTTTGAGAGCTTCATAGTGATGGCTCTTCACAGACTCTGATGAATATTTATTTTGTTGAGTCTGAGTAATAAGCTAAGAATAATCGGTTCGAGATTAGAGATAAATCGAAGAATTATATGTCCAAACTTAAACAAGAAAGTGGCATAATATAATACTCTCGATACCTAATCAAGCATTGTTTCAGGAAATTGGCGAGTAAAAGCTCATTTATTAAATATATTTCATAAAGACAACTTATTCTGTGCAAAACATTGAATATTCAGAATTGGCAAGAGCAGCTTTAGCTCTTAGCATACACACATACTCAATCCAGAAAAAGTGAATTTGAAAGCTGAAAAAACCAATGTCGTGGAACTTTCTTAAAGAAATGAGCAATTCCTAGCTATTTCTTCATAAATTTTTAACAGTTTAAAGCTTTTAAATATAGATTTAAACATCCGAATTTGTAATCATTCTTTTACACAAAAAACTTACTATCTTTTTTTTAGGTCACAGAAATACCAGAGTTCAGCTCGATCAACACATTCAGTTTGCTTTGTAATATGTATCATTCTTTATGAATTTTCATTCATACAGTCCAAGTGAATCCTTCGGAGGATTTGCTCCCTGATTTATCAAGTTGATGATCTCATAAATTTTTAAAAAACGGATTCAACAGCCGTTTTGGTGAGTTATATTTGTTGTTTGGAATTGATAAATATAAGTAACGGATTCAAACCACAAAATCTAATTTGAACAAAACCAATCAATTTTTTTTGTGTTAGTCACTTATCATTGCCATATTCACCTAACTGTGCAATGATCCTAAGCTCTTTCCACAAGCAAGAGCTCC